>ERZ779664.634-NODE-634-length-16328-cov-3.249124_pt1 | contig 16328 bp, 13 predicted proteins | sample MGYA00511478_ERZ779664 | MGnify/ENA primary metagenome ERZ779664 (study PRJEB29588, sample SAMEA2160437) | human gut metagenome | biome: human gut; feature: human-associated habitat; material: faeces | place: Denmark | collected 2008/2010 ...
CACCACCACCACCTACACCAATCACTTTGATGATCTTCGGTGAGTCTGTCGGGAAATCGAATTGTACTATATCGTCCATAGTTCCTTATTTTATTGAGTTTATTTCAAATCGTCATCCGAGAAAATTTCATTGGAAAGCTTGTTGAAGGTCTTTTCAAACCAGCTGGGACCTTCTTTCTTCTTTTTCTTTTTCTCTTCTTTCTCTTTACGCTCTTTCTCCTTACGTTCCCGTTCACGGCGTTCTTTCTCTTCTTTTTCACGTTGGGCCTTGGCAGCGCGGGCGGCAGCTTCCTGTTCTTTCAGGGCTTCGTCATCGCCGAACATATCAACGGGTTGTGTAGGAGTAGCAGTAGTCGTAACGGCGGGTTTCATCTCTTGCAGGCAGCAGTTTTCATTTCCGGCAGCAAGCAGTCCGAGCAAAGTATTCTGCATACAGTCTTTCTTCAGCACATCATTGAAGCCGTGGATGCTGCTATGAACAAATTTGGTGGTCTTCACTTTCTCAACCTTGCTACGTTTACGGAATGCTTCTTCCAGGTTTTTCAGGTTGGCACCTCCACCGGTGAAAATGATACCGGATAATAGTTTATCCTCGTATCCTGACAATTGAAGCTGGTTCCATACATTGGCAAGGATTTCTTCGGCGCGTGCATCGATGATATCATTCAATACGTTAAGTTCGATGTTGCGACCGTCTTCCAAAGTGCAGACTGCGGGTGTCTCTGTTTCCTCTTCTTCATAGAGCATATCGCCGTACTTCTTTTTCAGTTGTTCAGCTTCGGCCTCTTCCATTTGCAGGGCAGTGATGTCACGGGTAATATTGTTTCCACCCAGTGGCAATACACTGAGGAAGCGGAGCATGTTATTTTTATAAACCGATACAGTCGTTGTATCTGCACCGAAATCCACCAATGCACAACCCGAACGCATCTCACTTTCCGTCAGCACGGCATTCGCCAATGCTATCGGAGCGATGAGCAGGTCGGCTATTTCTATTTTAGCCTGTTCAAAGCTGTGTTCCAGATTCTTCTTAAGTGAAGCACGGGCCACAATATTCAGGAAGTTTCCCGTGATACGCTTGCCTGCCACACCTACCGGGTCGGCTTGAAGGTTATTATCTATTTTATATTCCTGCGGGGCGACATCCAGCACACTCATGTCCATCAGGGGGACTTCGAGGTTTTCGTCGCTGATAGCGTCTACCAACTCTTGTGAGATAATCCCTTCCTCTTCCAGCACACGGCTTACCGCATTCTTTACCGTGCGCAAAGACTGTCCGCCAATGCCTACGTATACTTTGGCAATGGAGTTGTTCAACTGGCTTTCCAGCTTGTTGATGATGGAAGTCAGAGCCTGTGCGGTCTTATCAATGTTGTAGATGACTCCTTTATGGATAAAAGAAGCGGCATCTTCACGCGCATAAGCCAGCACTTGTATGCTTCCGTCACTGTTCTTCTTTCCTGCGATACCGGAAATCTTGGAAGAACTCAACTCGATAGCGGCGATAAATTCTGTTGTTGCCATAAATATATTCCTATTTTACAATTTTCTATTTACGATTAAGATTACTCTGTAAATCAATGTATGGGGACGTCTGATATTAATCGTACGTCCGACATCGTCAAATCGTACATTAGTTCTCTCGCTTTGTACAGATAATCTGGTTACTAAATTCAACGCTAATGCGGGAATATTTGTTCCATCCTACCTGATTTAAACCTTTTTCATAAAAAGCTTTCATCCGTTCGAGTTTACGCTCAAAACCATCCAACTTCCCAAGATAGATAATATGGTCGCCTACGCGAGGCACCAGTTCCACGTCTTTGTCCGACAGCACATGTATCTGTTCAATCTGTGCTTCCCAGAACTTATTATTCTGCAAAAATACACCAAACTTATATAAATCCCTCATGGCAAACGACTTTTCTACTCTTCCGGTCACTATGGCAAGGTGTGCAACGCACTTTGCATCGGGTGGCATCACAGTACCTTTATTGTCCAGATAGTAGTTCTCCCCGTTCGCACTCATCACTCGCAGGATAGGGATACGTTGACTGACTTCTACGCAAAGTTTGCCACTGGGAGTCTTGTAGCATTCCACTTCATCGATAAGCGGATGTTTGGCAAGTTCCCGTTCCAGCGTTTTACTACGGATGCGATCCATTGGTTTACCAACAGGATAAATCCCTTTCTTCTCCAATATGTCAGCCACTTCCTTTTTGGTGATGAAACCTGCATAGACGGTATCTTTGATAACCAATTCCATGTCATTGCACACCTGTCCGGCAGGCTTCCGGTTGAAAGCCGAGAGAGCTACCACCAGATAGGCGATGACGAGCAGTAGGACGATAGACAATAGAATTCTTTTAAACATGTATCAACTATCTAATTATCATTATTCAACTATTAACTGTCAATTGTTAATTATCAATTGTCAATTGCTTTGTGATTTCAGGGACGTAGTTGTCTATATCTCCGGCACCTAAAGTTATCAGAACTTCAATCTGCTTTTGAGATAAGAGTTCCAGTATATCCTCTTTCTTACACATGCATTTCTCAATGCCCGGTCGCAGGTTATCGTATATCAATTGGCTGGTGACACCGGGAATTGGTTGCTCACGTGCCGGGTAGATATCTACGAGAATGACTTCGTCAAGTAACGACAAACTGTTGGCAAATTCCTTATAGAAATCGCGCGTGCGGGTATAGAGATGTGGTTGGAAGATAGCTGTAATCTTCTTGTCCTGATACAGATCACGAATGGATTTCACACTCTGTGCTATTTCGGCAGGATGATGGGCATAGTCGCTCAGGAATACGACTTTGTCATTCTTGACCTTGAAATCGAAACGACGGTCTACTCCACGGAAACTTGCCATACCTTGCTTGATCTCTTCGTCTGTCACACCGTTGAGGTGGGCGAGTGCCATGGCTGCTACGCCATTCTCTATATTGATGCTGACGGGAACACCCAGTTGGATATCATTAATACGCGTGTCGGGTGCAATAAAATCGATAAAGATCTCACCATTTCCGATACGGATATTCTCTGCGTGGAAATCTCCTTCGGTACGGGCGTAACTATAGACTTTTACACCGGCCTGCACATCAGGTTTCAAAGCGATGTCCTTGTGTATAATGAGTGCACCACCCGACTGGATAAGCGTCGTATAATGACGAAAACTTTCCAGGTAGGCTTCTTCTGTGCCATAAATATCCAGATGGTCGGGGTCTGTAGCAGTTATTACGCTCATGTAAGGTGATAACCAGTGGAATGAGCGGTCAAATTCATCTGCCTCAATCACAGTGTATGGGCTGGACTGTGATAATAACAGGTTAGTATCATAATTCTTGGAGATGCCTCCGAGGAATGCAGTGCAACCTACGTGTGATTGGTAAAGCAGATGCGCTGTCATTGTACTGGTAGTTGTTTTACCATGTGTACCGGCTACGCACAAGCCTTTGCTATTATGTGTGATCGTTCCTAAAACCTGTGCCCGTTTTTGAATTTCGAAACCATTGTTACGGAAATATACTAACTCGGCATGCTTTTGCGGAACAGCTGGAGTATACACTACCAAAGTGCTTTCCATATTCTTGCAGGCTTCAGGAATCAGATCCACATTCTCTTCGTAATGTATCTGTGCTCCTTCTGCAATCAGGTGTTCGGTTAGTTCGCTTGGGGTACGGTCGTAACCGGCAACGAGCTTTCCCTTTGATAAGAAGTAGCGTATCAGGGCGCTCATACCGATGCCACCGGCACCAACGAAATATACGGATTTTATATTTTCTATATTCATAATACACTTATCACTTATCGTTATTTATCAGTTTTAATACTTCTTTTGCAATAATGGTTGCCGAATCCGGCAAAGCCAATTTAGCGATGTTCTCGCTCAATGTTTTCAGCTTCTCGGCATCTGTGACAGTTTCAAGAGCCACAGGAATCAGATGCTTCATAGCATCTACATCTTTCACATAAATAGCAGCTTTCTTATCTACCAGTGCCAGTGCATTTTTAGTCTGATGGTCTTCTGCCACATTTGGTGAAGGCACTAGGATGACCGGCTTGTTCAGCAGGCAGAATTCAGAGATAGAACCGGCACCTGCACGGGAAATGACGAGGTCGGCAGCTGCATATGCACTTGCCATGTCTTTGATGAAATCCGTTACATACAGATTCGGGATGGCAGAAATCCGTGGATTACGTATAGCTTCGCCCGTTGCGGTAGTAATAGCATCTTTGACTTGCTGGATATATATTTTTCCTGTTTGCCAGATGAACTGAATGTCGCCGTTTACTTTTATCGTATCCAGTACAGCAATGAGGGTCTGATTGATGGTACGTGCCCCCAAGCTACCACCCAGTATCAATATTGTTTTCTTCTCCGGATTGAAACCGAAAGAGCTTACAGCTTCTTCGCGGCTCTGTTTATTTGCTAACAGGTTCTGGCGTACAGGATTCCCTGTCATGATAATCTTATCTGCGGGGAAGAATTTCTCCATTCCATCATATGCTACGCAGATTTTACATGCTTTCTGTGCAAGCAACTTGTTTGTCACTCCTGCATAAGAATTCTGCTCTTGTATCAAAGTAGGGACTCCCATCATGCCCGCTACTTTTAATGTAGGACCACTGGCATATCCGCCTACACCTACTGCTACCTGCGGGCTAAATTCTTTCAGGATACGACGTGCTTTCCATTGGCTACGCAATAACTTGATAATTACTGCAAAGTTCTTCCATAAGCGCTTACGGTCGAAACCTGCTACAGGCAGACCGATAATTTTATATCCTGCATCGGGCACGCGTTGCATCTCCATTCGTCCTTCTGCACCTACAAAGAGGATTTCTGCATCTGGGCGCAGTTCCTTGATGGCGTTGGCGATAGATACTGCGGGAAATATATGCCCTCCTGTACCTCCACCACTGATTATGATGCGTGGTCCGTTATTTTTTGTTTCCATATATCTTATTTTTATTCAAATTCAGCATCACTGTTCAATACCTTTGCCGTCGGTTCAGCAGCTGTTTGTGCATCGCTATTTGTCTCTTCGGCAGGTACTTCTACTTGCATGGGTATCAAAGCATCGTGTTCTTTCTGCTCTTCCAGTCTGGCGGTATAGCGGCTCACACTCAGTATCATGCCGATATAAGCACAGTTGATAAGTGTAGAAGTACCACCTTTACTGATAAGCGGAAGCGGCTGTCCGGTTACCGGGGCCAATCCTACTGCTACCATCATGTTGAATATAGCTTGCGATACAAGTAGTAGTGCAATTCCTATTATAAGGAAAGCAGGGAATGTTCGTTCGCACTTTTTCGCAATACGCCCGACTCGTATCAGCAGACAGACGTAAAGGAATACGACGAAAGCTCCACCTATCAATCCCAATTCTTCGATAATGATAGCAAAGATAAAGTCAGAGAAAGCCTGACTCAGGAAGTCGCGCTGTACCGAGTTACCCGGTCCTTTGCCTACAACGTGACTCGTAGCTACGGCAATACGTGCATGGGCTATCTGAGCATCTTTGTCTATATCGAATTTGGCAGCAGGTACCTCATTGTCATTTGTAAACTTCTCAATACGGGCACGCCATGTGTCGAAACGGTGCAGGAATGGTAAATCGCTATTCTTGGTCAGTACAAGGAATGTCACACCTATAATTGCTACTCCAGCCAGGCCGCCTGCCAGTATTAATAATTTTTTCATTGCCACTCGCCCGATGAACATCATCAGATAAACCACTCCGAAGAGCAGTGCTGCCGTCGAGAGGTTTTCCGGGGCAATCAGCAGACAAATAATACCTGTGATAATCATGATACGTTTAAAAGCTTTCGGGCTGGCCCCATCTTCGTCCTGTCCTTTCGAAAGAATAAAGGCGGTAACGATGATGACAGCCATTTTGGCTACTTCCGAAGGCTGGAACTGAACCCCCATGAAGGTCATCCAGCGTGCAGCACCGTTAATGCGTTCCATCATCATAACGAGGGCCAGCAGTACCACGGATAGTGGAAGCAGGAATACAGGAAATACCTGAAACCATTTGTAGGGGATATTGTGCATAAACACCACTACTACGGCACCCACCATCAAGATGATGCTGTGCTGTGTAATCGGCCCCCAGTGGTCACCGCTTTTATACGTCAGGGTAGACGCAGCGCTGAACACTTCTACGATAGAAATGAGGCAAAGGAAAAGGAATATAATCCAGATTACCTTATCACCTTTGAATATGCTTTTTAATAAATCCATAAATTTAATGTGGTAATGTGTCCTATAATTCTCTTACACACTTTTTGAACTGGTCGCCCCGGTCTTCATAGCTGCTGAAAAGGTCGAAACTGGCACAGCAAGGACTGAGTAATACGGTTTCACCCTTTTGGGCCAGACGGAATGCTGCGTCTACAGCGTCCTTCATGCCGGTTTGTACATCGGCGACGGGCAATCCCATGCGATCAAAGAAGTCATGTAGCTTCTCATTGTGCAATCCCAGATAGACTAAGGCTGAACATTTCTCGCGTACTAAATCCTCTATTTCCGTATAGTCATTACCTTTATCCTTTCCTCCCAGAATAAGCACGGTCTTCGTCTTCATACTCTGCAGGGCGTACCAACAGGAATTTACGTTTGTGGCTTTAGAGTCATTGATAAACTCCACGCCACGTACAGTTACAACTTTTTCCAAGCGATGTTCCACACCTTTAAAATCAGACAATGCCCGACGAATATATTCTTTCTCTATTCCGGCAAGATTGGCTGAGATACCTGCGGCGAGAGAATTGTATAAATTGTGCGTACCCTGCAGGGCCAGTTTCTCCTGCTCCATATTGAAGGCGATGGGTTCGTTGATTTCAACCTCGCCGTCTTCTGCATAAGCTATGGCTCCATCTTCTTTTACTGCAGAGAACGGATAAAGATGGGCTCGCAGTCCATGCTTGTCCAGTTCCCGCTTGATGATGGGGTCATCGTTCCAGAAGATGAAAGCATCTTCTGGTGTCTGGTTCTGTGTGATGCGGAATTTGGCATCCACATAATTCTGCATGCAATGGTCGTAACGGTCCAGATGATCGGGTGTGATGTTCATCAGCACGGCAATATTGGCACGGAACTTATACATATTATCCAGTTGGAAAGAGCTGAGCTCAATCACATAATAATCATGTTGGTCTGTGGCTACCTGCAAGGCAAGACTTTTACCTATGTTACCAGCCAATCCCACATTCAGACCTGCACTTTTGAAAATGTGGTAAATAAGTGAGGTGGTAGTGGTCTTGCCATTTGAACCGGTAATACATATCATTTTTGCATTGGTATAGCGTCCCGCAAACTCTATCTCAGAGATAACAGGCGTACCTTGCTCTTTCAGTTTCAGTATCATCGGAGCGTCGTTGGGAATACCGGGGCTCTTCACCACTTCATCCGCACTCAAAATCAATTCTTCCGTATGCTGTCCTTCTTCCCAGGCAATGCCGTACTTATCCAGCACTTCCTTATATTTATCTTTGATGGCGGACATGTCGGATACGAATGTGTCGAAACCCTTCACTTTGGCGAGTACGGCAGCACCTGCACCGCTCTCTCCGGCTCCTAATACTACAATTCTACTCATATATTCTTTAAAGTTACAGGCTACCAGCTACAAGCTATCAGTAAGTGGCTGGAGTTGGTAGTTGCTACAAGTTTGTTATTTATCAGCAACCAGTAGCGAGCACTTGTAGCTCGCGGCTGGCAGCTCTATTATCTTATCTTTAATGTTATAATTGTTATCGCTGCCAATACAATCGTCACAATCCAGAAGCGGACTGTTATCTTTGATTCATGGAACAGCTTGGTCGGCGTTGTGAACTTCACTGTACACCCCGATTCTATCAGACTCATGGAAGTACGGAAATGGTCGTGAATGGGAGTTCGCTTGAACAACCTTTGCTTAACGCCCTTTCTCTTTCCGGCTTTGTAATAAAATCGTTGCAGGATGACGGACAAGTTTTCTACCAGGAACACTCCACAAAGGATAGGTATCAGTAACTCTTTGTGTATGATAATGGCAAACACGGCAATGATGCCACCAATCGTCAAACTGCCCGTATCGCCCATGAATACCTGTGCAGGATATGCATTGTACCACAGGAAACCGATCAATGCACCGATAAAGGCACAAATGAAAATTACCAGTTCCTCCGATCCGGGGATATACATGATGTTAAGGTAACTGGCATACGTAATGTGGCTCGATACATAGGCTAAAATCCCTAATGCCAAGCCTATGATTGCTGAGTTTCCCGCTGCCATGCCGTCCATTCCGTCATTCAGATTGGCGCCATTGCTGACAGCTGTTACTACGAATATAGTAATGATTACGAATAAAACCCAACCGGCAGTTTGTGCATGCTCACCTAAGAAACCCACAAAGTCTGCGTAATCCAGGTTATTGCTCTTAAAGAACGGAATCGTAGTCTGCGTGGACTTAATGTCTTGCCCTGCATGGATGACCTCCATTTCCTGTCCTGGTTTCTTTACTTCAATATTCTCGCGGATAACTGCCTGTGGACTCAGGTAAAGTGTCAGGCCTACAATCAGTCCCAAACCTACCTGGCCGATAATTTTGAATTTCCCGTGCAAACCTTCTTTGTCTTTCTTAAAGATTTTGATGTAATCATCGGCAAAGCCCAGCGATCCTAACCATACTGTGGTAATCAGCATCAATATCATATAGACATTGCTCAGTTTACCCAGCAATAGGCATGGAATGAGAATGGCCACAATAATAATGACACCTCCCATACTTGGTACACCCACTTTGTTCACTCCGAACGGGTCGATGCTGGCATCACGTTGGGTCTCTGTAATTTGTTTCCGTTTCAGCAAGTCTATAAAACGGTCACCCCAGATACTTGAGATGAGCAATGCGAGAATGATTGCCATCAGAGCCCGGAATGATGTATAGCCAAACATGCCCGCACCGGGAATGTTATATTTGTCCAGCCATTGAAATAAGTAGTATAACATAAATCAACTATTTAGTGTGATAGTGTGGTAAAGTGATAATGTGTTAAAGTAATATCACTCTACCACTTTATCACTTTAAAACATTATCGCCTTTAACTCTTCTTTGTCATCAAAATGATGTTTAACTCCTTTGACTTCCTGATAGTTCTCATGGCCCTTTCCGGCTACAAGAATAACATCACCGGGCTGCGCCAGCATACATGCTGTTTTGATAGCTTCGCGCCGGTCGGCAATGCTGATGGTCTTCTGCATGTCGTCTTTATCCAATCCGGCAAGCATATCATTGATGATATCTTGCGGCTCTTCAAAGCGGGGGTTGTCCGAAGTGATGATAACACGATCGCTTGCTTTGGCCGCCTCTTTTGCCATGATGGGGCGTTTACCTTTGTCTCGGTTGCCGCCTGCACCTACTACAGTAATTATTTTCCCTTTTCCTTCGAGTACGCCGTGAATGGCATTCAGAACATTGATGAGAGCGTCCGGTGTGTGTGCATAGTCCACAATGGCAGTGATACCTTTGGGTGAACGTACAGCATCGAAGCGTCCGGCCACAGGTTGCAGGGTACTGAGTGCAACGAGTACGTCTTCTTCCTTCTTTCCAAGCAATACGGCTGCACCGAATACTGCCAGCAAGTTTGAAGCATTGAAACGACCAATGAAATGTACGGCCAGTTCATGGTTGGTGAAGTCGAGCAACATCCCTTCAAAATGAGATTCCAATATTTTGCCCTTGAAGTCGCTGAGGCTACGCAAGGAATAAGTATATACTTTGGAACGTGTGTTCTGGGTCATGACGAGTCCGTTCTTGTCATCCAGATTAGTCAGACTGAAAGCACCTTTCGGCATATCATCGAAAAATTTCTTCTTGGCTTTGAGATAGTTTTCCACAGTCTTGTGGTAGTCCAGGTGGTCACGTGTCAGGTTGGTAAAGATTCCCCCTGCAAAGCGTAGACCACTGATGCGTTTCTGGGCAATGGAATGTGAACTTACTTCCATAAAGACATATTTGCACCCGGAGTCTGCCATCTGTCCCAGCAACTGATTTAGGGTGATGGGGTCGGGGGTGGTATGTTCAGTTGGGATTGCCTGATCATCTATATAGTTGCAGACTGTAGAGATCAGTCCTACCTTGTAACCGAAATAACGGAATGTATTATATAATAAGGTAGCGATGGTGGTTTTTCCGTTTGTTCCGGTTACGCCTACCAATTCCATTTTGGAGGTTGGGTCGTCGTAAAAAGTAGTGGCTATTTTACCAACAGCTTCTTCGCTGTCTTTCACCTGGATATAGGTGATGCCTTCTTTCTTTTCTTCAGGCACATCTTCGCAAAGCACTGCGACGGCACCTTTCTCAATGGCAGCGGGAATGTAAGCATGCCCGTCAGTCTGGGTACCGCGCATAGCCATGAACAGATGTCCGGCTTGCACCAGACGGGAGTCGATATTTACCCCCGTTATTTCCGTCTCCGTACTTCCGATAATTTGTATCGGTTGTATTGCTTTCAGTAATTCACTTAATATCATACCTTATTATATATAATGTATATTCTTAATAGTTTAACGAAGTGTCAAAACTATGGTTTGACCTTTCACAACGCGGTTACCACCCGGTATCGATTGATTCTTTACCTTTCCTATACCGCTTATTCTGACTTTCAGTCCTTTGCTTTCCAATAAGTAAACAGCATCTTTCGCTCCCATTCCTATGACGTTGGGAACTGTATTTGAGCTTGTTCCCTCCTTGGCCTGCAGAATAACTGCATTAGGGGACTCCTGCGTATGTCCCCATGCTTCTTTCCCTTTCTTGGGAGAGAACTGCTTTTGTACCGGAACATTCAGCCCATCCAACACCTGCAATGCTTCATTCATTTCTCCTGCTTTTACCGGAGGAATGACATTGCTTGTGCTATCTATTGCACTGCGGATATCAAACCGCAGATTTTTAGCATACACTCTTTCGGCAATCTTTCCGAATACACTACCGGCCATCAAACCACCTGAGGCAGGAAGTCCCGGTTTCTGGATAGAAACAATACAACTGTACTTCGGTGCTTCTGCCGGAAAGTAACCGCAGAAACTTACCAAATAATTCACCCGTCCTGACTTATAGCCTGCCAAACCCTGGGATACCTGTGCCGTACCCGTTTTCCCAGCTACGGAGAATTGTTTGCTTCCGGCCGGTTTCGCCAATCCTTGTGATACCACTTTTTCCAGAATATCGCGGATTTGTGTCAAGGTGCGGTCGGAGCAAATCTTCGGATTGATTACCTCCGTCGGATATTCTTTTATCACCTCACCATCTTTTACAGCGGCTCTTACAAACTTAGGACGCACCATCGTGCCATTATTGGCAATAGCATTATAGAAAGTAAGGATGTTGAGCGGCGGAACCTGAGTTTCGTAACCGATACTCATCCATGGTAAGGTCGTCTTGGCGAAATATCTTTCTTTCGGACCTTTTATATTCGGTTTTCCCTCACCTGAGATTTGTAGATTTAGTGGTTGGTCAATGCTCATTCGCTTCAGCCCGTCTACATACTTTTGAGGATTATCCTTGTAGTGCTTGTCGATTAGGTACGAAACACCGACATTGGAAGAAACTTCCAGGATACGGGTTACATTGATCTTCCCGTAGCCACCGCGATGCCAGTTATGATCCCTCATCTTACTACCGTACATCATCATTACACCGTTTCCGGTATCTACTTCCGTCTCCGGAGTAATTTTCCCGTCTTCAAGGGCTACCATGATAGAAGCCGTCTTGAATGTAGACCCCGGTTCCATCATATCGCTAATGGCATTATTACGCATTTCATAATAGTTGCCGTCACCAGCTTTCATCATGTTGACGATAGCTTTGACTTCACCTGTTTCCACTTCCATCAGTATGGCTACACCTACAGTAGCATTGATTTCTTTCAACTTATCCACCAATGCTTTCTCGCAGATATCCTGCATACCTACATCGAGAGTGGAGATAATGTCGCAGCCATCTACGGGAGCTATATCTACGATGTTCAGGTATTTATTCATCACTTTCTGGCGGTGCGTGATACCGTCACGTCCTTTCAGCAGAGTGTCAAAAGCCAGTTCGATACCATTCTTTGCCCCCTGTGCAGTATCTGCATAGAGGTCACCCAGTGTACGGGCTGCCAAGGAGCCAAACGGCTTTTTACGCTGATTATATACCTGTTCGTGGAAACCGCCTTTGTATTTGTTCAGATTGAAAACAGGCAGACGCTTGGCTTCTTTGTACTGGATGTATGAAATACGTCTCGGATAAATCAGATAGTTCCGGCTACCTTTTTTACGCCCTTTCTGTAAGTGTGACTTGAACTCAGCTGCACTCTTATCAGGAAATATCTTATGTAACCCTTCACATATTTCATTCATGTGGTTCACCAACATCGTGTCCTTGGTTTCTCCTCCTGCCTTGAAGTCCATGTATATACGATATTCGGGCAGGGAACTTGCCATCAGTTTGCCGTCGGATGAAAGAATGTTACCACGATTAGGCTTTACCGTCACGTTTTCTTTCACGAAACGGTCGGCTACATCCTGCCAATACTGTCGCTCCGCAAACATGATGACTGCGGCTTTAACGACAATAGCTATTCCCAGCAATCCCATTACGAGGACTACAAAGAAGTAGCGGGTCATGATATTTTTCTTATTTACTGCCAAATCTGTCTACAATTTAATGATTCTATAATTACTTAATCAAATACGGTGGATGAGTGGATGTCTGCAAGTCACTCTCTTTACTTGCAATATACTCTTCGATACGTGACTGCCGGCTCCGCTCCATTAATTCTGAACTACGGGTAAGAGCATCGTATTTGATGTCAATCAGCTCTTTTTTCAATTTATCAATCTCTATCATTTGCTGCTGGCAAGCATAACGATTGTGTATATAGAATATAATCAGCAGCATTATCATTACGAGCAACTTCGTCTGACGGCGAAAAAAATCCGTAGCCAGAATGTCGCCACCAATAATGTTTTTCAGAGATGTGCGATTTTTGGCTTTCTTCGCTTTCTCTGTTTTTTCGTTTACCTGTTTTTCTTCCATATCCTTCATTATCTTACCATCACTTTTTCTCTGCTATTCTCAGTTTTGCACTTCTCGATCTCGGGTTCCGTTCTATTTCCGCATCGTCCGGTACAATCACTTTATTGTTAACCAACCGGAATGGAGTCTGTACATTTCCGAAGAAATCCTTTTCCATTTTACCTTCCACATTTCCGGTTTTCATGATATTCTTTACCATCCGGTCTTCCAGTGAATGGTAGGTAATTACTACCAATCGTCCGCCCGGTTTCAAAGCCTCGGTTGCTGCATATAGCATCTCTTTCAGAGCTTCCATTTCCTGGTTCACTTCGATGCGCAGTGCCTGAAAAACTTTAGCCAGTTCTTTTTTCTCCCGTTCCCGACCGAAAAGCGGTTTAATGACTTCCAGAAATTCACCGATGGTTGTAATCTTCTGTCCGGCACGTGCTTTCACAATTACAGATGCCAGTTTGCGACTGTTCTTTAATTCACCGTATAGGTAAAAGATGTCAGCCAACCGTTCCTCATCATAGTTGTTTATGATATCTGCTGCAGTATCCCCCGCACGCTTGTTCATGCGCATATCCAGTGCACCGTCAAAGCGGAACGAAAATCCCCTTTCGCTATCATCGAAGTGATGGGAGGATACACCCAGATCAGCCAGTATTGAATCTACTTCCTCGATGTTGTGATAACGTAGAAAATTGTGCAGATATCGGAAGTTGCTGCGTACAAAAGTGAAGTGCGGATTATCCACAATGTTCCGTTCCGCATCTTCGTCTTGGTCGAATCCCAGTAACCGTCCGCCGTCTCCCAGCCGTGACAGTATTTCCCGTGAATGCCCTCCACCTCCGAAGGTAACGTCTATATACGTTCCATCCGGCCGGATATTCATTCCGTCCACACTCGGCATCAACAACACCGGTACATGATATGTCAACTCTTCATTTCCCATTCATCACTAATCACTAATCGTTAATCACTCTTCCTCGTCTTCTTCCCAATCGTCTTCGTCTCCCAGAATATCCTGCAAAGCTTCGCTAAACTCTTCCGGGTTCATGAACGGTTGTTCAGTTTTCTCTTTTGCCCAGATTTCTATCGTATTGTCCACACCGATGAAACGTACATCGCTCTGTATGCCGGCCATTTGCAGGTAACGTTTGGGCAGCAAGATGCGTCCATTCCCATCGGGAACCATGATTTCCGCATCGCTCACAAATTGCCGGAAGATTTCTTGGTGTTTTGCGTTCCACTTGTTCAGGCGCTTCCTTAGTTGGTTTTGCGTCTTGAACCAAACGCTTTCTGGATAGAGTACCAGGCAGTCCTGGAACACGTCTTTGCGCAGCACGAGCTTCTCTTCGGAAGCAGATTGCAGTTGCCTCCGAAAACCGGCAGGGATAAATACACGTCCCTTAGCGTCGGTTTTCGCTTCTATATTGCCCAAAAAACGTATCATTGTTACCTTATTATAATAAGCGACGGTAAAAGTACACATTTCCCCACAATTCCCCACAAGTTTTAACTAAAAACTTTTTGAGAAGTTTTCAACACCCTGTTTATTGTTTATTTCATTGATAATGAACATAGTGCTGAAAGGGCTTTTGGGTGGGGAATTGAGGTGGTTTTATAGTCTTAGTTTTGTATCCGGACTATACCTGGGGCATACTTGCTCCGTACCAATCCCGTACTTTCTCTGTGTAGAGGTACCTCTGACTGAATTTACTACGGAGCAAGTATGGTTCGGATTCGGTTTTGGTATGGAGTTGGTTAATCCCCATAGTTAGTTCTGCTTTGTAGGATGAAGAGCAAATACTGTCAATAAATTCCGGCTATGAATGGCTGATTAGATAAAATTGGATTAAAAATAGCGATTATTGTAATTGTATTTCTGGGTTTTGCCCTACTTTTGTATCGGATGCTATAGACATTGTCATTGCTCCAATCTATATACTTAAAATAATACTATCCTTATGAAGAGAATCATTCATTTCATCCTGATCGCTTTATTCTTAATTCCCTGCTGTGCTGTGCAGGCATCTCATCAACCCGAGTTTTCTACTGCCGGTTTCTTCCAACTGCCCAATTCCGGGCGTGAAGTGTTTTCCATGAATCCTGCCTGGCGCTTTTATAAAGGAGCCGTTGCGGGTGCTGAAGCTGCGAACTTTAATGATGCGGAATGGACGGTAGTCTCTCTGCCCAATGGCATTGAATATTTGCCGACAGAAGCCAGTGGTTGCATCAATTATCAGGGAGAAGTCTGGTATCGTAAGCACTTCACCCCTGCGGATGCTTTGAAGGGGAAGAAACTGTTCCTGCACTTCGAAGCCATCATGGGAAAGAGCAAGGTATTTGTCAACGGGAAGTTGCTGACTGAACATTTTGGCGGTTATTTGCCTGTGGTGGTCGATATCTCTGACGTATTGAACTGGGGAGAGGATAATGTGATAGCCGTGTGGGCGGATAATAGCGATGATACGAGCTATCCTCCCGGAAAGGCACAGGATGTGCTCGACTTTACCTACTTCGGTGGCATTTATCGTGATTGCTGGTTGGTAGCTCATAATCCGGTCTTTATTACTGATCCGAATTTTGAGGACGAAGTAGCGGGCGGCGGCTTGTTTGTGGCTTATGATAAAGTATCGGATACTTCGGCTGAAGTATTATTGAAAGCTCACTTACGTAATGATAGCCGTAAAACTTTTGCCGGAATTGTGGAATATGAATTGCAGCAACCGGATGGTACACAGGTTGCTTTCTTGAATGATAAGGTTCAAGTACGGCCGGGAAAGGCTGTTACTTCACAAGATAAAATCACGATAAAGAATCCATTACTGTGGAGTCCGGAAACTCCCACCTTATATAATCTGATTGTACGCATCCGTGACCGCGAAGGTAATGTAATTGTAACCCGTCTGAATGAGGGCATGTGTCAAGAAATAGCCAAAGACGGAAAGGGTATCTATGTACGGGTAGATAATTCTAATTCTGCTCAAAAGGCTATCAGTCAGGAAATAAGTAAGATGGCTAAGTCTGATGTGGAATCGAAAATATATACGGATTTCAACGAACAGTTTCAGGCTATTGCATGGATCATTTTACTATTGTTACTAGCTGAGATGTTAATTTTGGATCGTAAGAATCCATTATTCAAAAACGTTCATCTGTTCTCTAATAAGAAGTAAGCTATGCGTATGTTAAAAATGAAATATATCCTGTTTGCTGCTTTTCTGTTATCGGCTGCCGGCGTTTCGGCACAGAAAGCAGAG
>ERZ779664.650-NODE-650-length-16059-cov-1.706011_pt1 | contig 16059 bp, 17 predicted proteins | sample MGYA00511478_ERZ779664 | MGnify/ENA primary metagenome ERZ779664 (study PRJEB29588, sample SAMEA2160437) | human gut metagenome | biome: human gut; feature: human-associated habitat; material: faeces | place: Denmark | collected 2008/2010 ...
AAAAGCCGCACCCAAGTGGTGCGGTTCAATTTTCAATTTAGGGAATTCTCATTTAAGAATTCTAACTTATATTTTTCCACAAATCTACTAATATTTCTTCTGATAACTCTTCTGCTCGAACACTTAAATCAAATCCATATTTTTCTAGTACTTCTTCTACTTTTTCTAAATCATACATACCACTTAAATTATTTTTCAAATTTTTCCGTTTTAATCTAAATGCGTTTTTTAAAAATTTAAAATAACTTTCAACATTAACATCTAATTTATTTTTTCTAGGAGTAAAACTTATTACGCTACTTTCCACTTTGGGAACTGGATTAAACGCATATTTAGAAACATCACATACTTTACTTATATCAAAATAATATTTAAGCACTAAAGTTATGTATCCATAATTTTTAGTTTTTTCATGAGCCATAAATCTATTCGCAACTTCTTTTTGAATCATAATAGTAAACTTAGTAAAATTTATATTTTCTTTTATAACATGTTCAATAATCGGAGTCGTTATATAATAAGGAAGATTTCCTACTAAATATAAATTGTTATATTTTATATCTTTAATATCGTCATTGATATTACTATTTAAAAAATCTTTATAAATTACATGTAACTTATCATCTTCTAACTTACTTAATATATTACTTAAGTCAGTATCTAACTCATATGCAATAACATTACATCCTTTTTTCTTAAGTTTACTTGTAAGGGCACCTCTGCCTGGCCCAATTTCAATAATTAAATCATTATTACATGCTGAAACTTCATCAACAATTTTATTGATTACATTATTATCAATTAAAAAATTTTGTCCCAAACTCTTTTTTGCTTTCATAAAAAAATTCGAGTGGGGTTTATTCCCACCCGCTCCTTAAAACATCATATGTTATTTTACTTCTACCTATATTCCTAGAAGCATATTCTTCACTTGGTGTAAGTAAATCAAGAGCATAACCACCAACTCCACGATCAAGTACGATAGCAAATTGCTCACCTTCACCAACTCTGTTACTTGTAAATCTTACAATAGATCCACAAGCTAAATTCTTACTTGAAGCAACAATATTTACTTCTCCATATTCATAATCTTTATATGTTGTTGTTCCATCTTTTATATTATATTTTGGCATACATCCAAGAGTTCCATTACATAATGGGCAATTATATGCATACCCAGTTAAATCTCCAGTATATGTTGCTATCGGAGTATATTTAATTGTATCTTCAACTTCAATTATTTTCATAGCCATAGTTGTTAAATTAACAGTTTTATTTAAATTATCATTTTCAACAATAGCCATTTTTGTATCTGAACTGCTTTTAGCAATCACAAGCATAAATATAACAATTGACATTCTAACGAAATAATTTACTACTTTCATTTAATATCCACCTTTCACTGGACAATTAAATTATAACATTAATATGTTAATAAAGCAATTGACAATATTTTACAAAAAAGCATTTCAACTTTAAATTAGTCAGGGATGTTACTTTAAATTAGTCAAAAAAAGATAAAGTTAAAAATTAATCTAACTTCATCTTTTTATACATATTAGCAATATTTTTATTTGTTTTTTTTGCTAACTCTTCTAATGAAATATTATATAAATCAGCTACAAACTTGGCAATTTCAAATACATGTCCTGGATTATTTTGTTTACCTCTAAAAGGTTCTGGAGTAAGATATGGACTATCAGTTTCTAAAATAATATTTTCAAGACCAACCTCTTTAATCACTTCTTTTATCTTAGCATTTTTAAAGGTAATAACTCCATTTACACCTAATAAATATCCCATTTTAATATATATTCTTGCAGTTTCTAAACTTCCAGAAAAAGAATGAATTATACCTTTACAATTAAATTTCTTTAAAGAATTAATTGTATCTTCTGTAGCATCTCTTGAATGTACAATCACAGGTAAATTATATTTTTCTGCTAAAGCTAATTGAGTTTCAAACAATTTAATTTGTTCTTCTTTATTATCTTTAGTATAGTAATAATCCAAACCAATTTCTCCGATTGCTACTATTTTTTCATTACTTAAATTTACTTCAATAAACTTAATATCTTCTTGTGTTGCATCATCAACATCTTCTGGATGAATACCAATTGCACCATACATATTTGGATATTTTTCAATTAAATCTAATACTTCTTTATTAAATTTATTATTGCTTCCATTATTAATGACATATTTTATATGATTATTACTTGCATTTTTTAAAACTTCATCTATATTTTCATAATCAGATTTAAATACATGACAATGCGTATCAACAAAATAATTATTCATTAATCTCAATCCTATTAAATAATATTTCCGGTTTATTTAAAGTAATTCCACACTCTAAATTACCAAATTCATTAATACTTTCAATACTTCTTTCATTTGTATTAAGTTCATTTAATATTTTTTCACTTGTTACATTAATAAACGGTTCAAGAAGTATTGCACATACTCTAATACTTTCTAAAATATTATATAAAACAGTTTTTAATCTATCTTGCTTTGTTTCATCTTTAGCAAGTATCCATGGAGTCGTTTCATCGATATATTTATTACATCTTTTTAATACTTCAAATATTTCTTCTAAAGCCTCATTAACTTTTAAACCATCCATATTTTCATCTACTTTTATCTTTAAGTTTGTAACGGCATCAATTAAGTCATTATCTATCTCTTCATTTACTTTTGGATTTTCTACCACCCCATCAAAGTATTTGTGACTCATACTTATAGTTCTATTAACTAAATTTCCTAAATTATTTACTAAATCTGCATTTGTTCTATTAATTAATGCTTCTTCAGAAAAATTACCATCACTACCAAAAGATACTTCTCTTAGTGCAAAATATCTAACTGCATCAACACCATAAGCATTAATATACTCTCTTGGATCTTTGTAATTTCCTAATGATTTAGAAATTTTTCCACCATTTATAATTAGCCATCCATGTCCAAACACTTGGTGAGGTATTTCAATTCCTAAAGCCATAAGAAGTGCTGGCCAAATAATTGCATGGAACCTTGTAATTTCTTTACCTACTAAATGTAAGTCAGCTGGCCAATATTTTTTAAATAATGGTGCATTTTCATCTGGATATCCTAAAGATGTAATATAGTTTGATAATGCATCAATCCATACATAAATTACATGTTTTGGGTCAAAATCTACAGGAATTCCCCATTTAACCGAAGTTCTTGATACACATAAATCTTCAAGACCAGGTTTAATGAAATTATTTACTAGTTCATTTTTTCTTGAAACTGGTAAAATAAATTCCGGATTCTTATCATATAATTCAACTAATTTATCTTGATATTTAGATAATCTAAAAAAGTAAGCTTCTTCAGTAACATTTTTAACCTCGCGACCGCAATCCGGACATTTACCATCAACAAGTTGAGTTGCTGTCCAAAATGATTCACAAGGAACACAATATAGTCCTTCATAAGACCCCTTATAAATATCCCCTTGGTCATATAATTTTCTAAATATTTTTTGAACAGCTTTAACATGTGATTCGTCAGTAGTTCTAATAAAATAATCATATGAAATGTTTAAACTTTTCCATAAATTTTTAGCATTTTCGATTATAACATCAACATATTCTTTTGGCGTTACACCAGCATCCTTAGCTTTTTGTTCAATTTTAGCTCCATGTTCATCAGTTCCAGTTTGGAAAAACACATCGTATCCATTTAATCTTTTATATCTTGCAATAGCATCTGCAATAATAGTTGTATAACAATGTCCAATATGAAAATCAGCACTTGGATAATATATTGGTGTTGTTATGTAATATTTTTTATTCATTTTCTCTTCCTTCTTTCTTTTTATTTGTGCTACCTATACCACCAGTTCTAAGTGTTTTAACATTATCATCATCAGTTGTTAAAATTTAACGAATATCCCTTGAGCATAAGCATCACCCTTATTTATTATATATTCTTTATCACCATGATTTTGTAAACATACCCACATATGGCCTTCATTATCACGATTATTATAATAATCACTTTCAATAATACCTACTTGATTAGTAAGCCTAACATTATATTTAAAACCCATACTACTTCTTACCACGATCATAAGCATTTCATCACTTTCAAAAGTAGCCTTATAGCCAGTTGGTATCTTCACAATCTCATTTGGTTTAATAACATAATCTTTTATGGCAAAAAAATCATAACCTGCACTACATTTCGTCCCTCTTAAAGGGAGCATATAATCATCATACAAAGTTTTATTATCTCCAAAAACTTTAACAAATTCAGGATAACTTATTTTTTCAAACTTTCTCATATTTCCTCCAACAAAAAAATCATAAACTAAGGACGAGTATAACCCGCGGTACCACCTTAATTCATGATTTATCATGCAACTTAAAAATTTATAACGTAATTACCCGATCTTAACTCCAGAGCCATATTCGCATATCTTCATTTTTTCTTTTCCACCAACCAAGAAATCTCTATGAAACGAATGATACCTACTCTTTCCTTCCTCGCTAAACTAAACATAGTTTACCATACATTTAAGTTTAATTCAAGTTAAAATATATCAATTTTATCAGCAATAATCTTTGCTAGTAGTTTTCCTAAAAAAGTATAGTCATTTCCACTTGCACTAATTAAAATAACAAGTCCTAAAGAATCACTAGATGCAATAATTGGTACAACTGTATAATAGCCACTAACATCATTTCCAAAATTTATTGTGGATAACTCTTTACTTATAAACATTTCTCTATTATCAATAAGCTCTAAAAATTTGTTATTAAGTTTAGAGTTTTCCATAATTTCTTTATTTGAAGAACTAATAACTTTTTCTCTATCGGTTATTACTAAATCAACATTATAAATATTTTTAATAAGTTCACATAACTTACCACTTAAATCTTCATATTTTCGTACCTCAAAATATTTTTTTAATATAATACTATCTTCATTAGTAAATATCTCTAAAGCCTCACCATTTCTAATACCTAAATTTTTTCTAATTTCCTTTGGAATTACTATCCTTCCAAGTTCATCTATTTTTCTTGTTACACCAGTTTGTTTCAAAAAAATTCACTCCACTTCATTACTTATTGTGGAGCAAATTATTTTTTTTATGTATTAAAGTATTTTTTCTAATAAAGTAACTATATAAAATATAAAATGTTTAGGTAGATCCTTAGTATAAAGTAAAATACTAATTCTTTTATTAACATATTTTATATTAAATGATCTTGATAAATTCATTGCCTCAATTAAAAGTTTATCTCCTTTAATACTATTAGATAATTCTTCTGGTAAAGTAATTTCAACACTTCTATCAGTTTGAACAACTTGTTTAATATTATATTTTTTAGCAAGTTTTTCAAACCACTCTTCATACATATAAACGAGCATATCATCAGTTACTTTTCCAAATCTATCTTCAAGTTCATTCTTAATTTCTAACATCTTTTCATAAGAATCAATTTCATTAATCTTTTGATGTATTTCAATTTTAATATCTTCATCAGTTACATAAGAATCACTTATATGAGTACTCACATTTATTAAAGCTTGTGTATCAGTATCTTCTTCTTCAACAAACTCACCTTGTTGACGTTTAATTTCATCTTCAATCATTTTCATATATAAAGAAATACCAACACTATCTACGAACCCTGCTTGAGATGCTCCGAATATGTCCCCGGCACCTCTTAGACTTAAGTCTCGCATTGCAATTTTATAACCACTACCAAGTTCAGTAAATTCTTTTATAGTATTAAGCCTTTTAATTGCAATATCATTTAACATTTTATTTTTTTCATACATCAAATATGCATATGCAATTTTATCACTACGACCAACACGACCTCGAATTTGATAAAGTTGACTTAAACCAAAATTTTCTGCATCGTGAATAATTAAAGTATTTACATTTGGAATATCAATTCCACTTTCTATTATTGTTGTGCATATTAATATATCATATTCATAATTAATAAATGAAGACATTATATTATCTAGTTCGTCCTTTTCCATCTTACCATGAGCAAAAGTAATTCTTGCATCAGGTACAATTTCATGAATATGATTCATATATTTTTCAATAGTTTCCACTCTATTGTAAAGAATAAATACTTGTCCTTTTCTAGCTAGTTCTTTATAAATTGCATCTTTAATTAAAAAGTCATCTTCTACTGCTACATAAGTTTGAACTGGATATCTATTAACGGGTGGAGTATCAATAATTGATAAATCTCTAAGTCCTGACATCGCCATCTTTAAAGTTCTAGGTATTGGTGTTGCACTTAGAGTCAAAACATTAACATCACTTTTCATAGTTTTTATTTTTTCTTTATGTGTAACTCCGAATCTTTGCTCTTCATCAACTACAAGCATGCCCAAATTCTTACAAACAATATCATCACTTAGTATTCTATGTGTTCCAAATAGTATATCAATTCTACCATTTTTTAAATCATCGAGTATTTTATGAGTTTCTCGAGCACTTATGTGTCGATTTAATAAAGCAATTTCTATTGGCCAATTTTTAAATCTTTCCTTAGCAACATTATATTGTTGTTTTGAAAGAATGGTCGTAGGGCATAAATAAAGCACTTGTTCATTATTTAAAACTGCCTTAAACATTGCTCGCATTGCTACTTCAGTTTTGCCAAAACCAACATCACCACATAGTAACCTATCCATTGGATTATTTTTTTTCAAGTCATTATTTATTTCTACGACAGCTTTCTTTTGATCTGGAGTTAAATTATATTTAAATTCACTAGCAAATACATCTTCTTCAGGATAATCACTATAAGGTTTCTTTTTTAATTCTAATCGTTTTTTATAAAGTAGAATTAATTCTCTTGAAATATCTTTGACTTTTTCAGAAATATATTTCTTTGTTTTTTCCCAATTAGTACTCCCAAGTTTATTAAGTTTAGGTTTAACACCATCTTTACCAGTATATTTATAAATTAAATCTATTTTTTCTACAGGCACATAAATTTTATCTGTACCTTCATAATAAATTGTTAAAAAGTCTTTTTGAACACCACGAACAGTTAAAGTCGTTATTCCTTGATAAATACCAATTCCATGTGATATATGAACTACATAATCGCCTTTTTCTAATTGATTAAAATCTTTAATTCTTTTACCAACATGAAAATTATTTTTATAAACTCCTTTGACTAATTTTACATCTTCAATATCATTTTCAGAAATTACCACATACTTATCAAGTATAAATCCATGTGATAATTCTTTCATGACTATATTTGCACTAGGGATTATCTTTAATAATTTCTTTTTTTCATTATTATTACTTAAATAAAAATAAACTATCTTTCCTTCTTTAACCCAATTATTATAATCACTTGTTAATTTTTCAAAATTTTCTTTATAGTTTATTACACTTTGAGCCTTTAAATCAAGGCCTCCGGTTGAAAATAAATTAACAAATATTTTATCATTATCTTTTATATCATCAAAAGAATACATAATATCTTCACTAATATTATTGGATTCTTTATATTCAAGTATATCATCATACAAATGTGTAAATGAGGCATCAATCTGTGATTTATCTACATAAACCACCAAAGGGTTATTAGCATAATCAAATAAAGAATTTTTATCACTTGATACAATTTCATCAATTGCTTTTATTTTTATAGATGAAATATCTTCCATTGACATTTGCGTATTTTCATTAAAATATTTAATATTATCTATAACATTTCCATCAAATTCAATTCTAATCGGATGTTCAAAATCTATCGGATATAAATCCAAAATGAATCCACGAACAGCATATTCACCGGACATAGTAACCAAAGATTCTCGATGGTAACCAAGTTCATCAATTTTACTTACTAACTCATCCCTTTTTATGAGATCATTTTTACTTACCTCAAAATAATTCTTAATATCTTTACTAGGTAAATATTTTAAATATCCCATTAAATTAGTTACAATTATATATTTTTTATTATCTTTTATTTTATCTAATGTCTCCAACCTTTTATACTTTAATTCTGGGCTACTGGCTATAATCATTGATGACAAAAAATCATCCATTGGAAAAAGTAAGGTATTTTCATGTATTTTAACTAATTCATCATATATTTTATTAGCTTCAAACAAAGAACTAGTTAAAACGATAATATTTCTATCATATTTTTGACTCAATTTTTCTACGAAAAAAATGTTTAACTCATTTGTTAAACCAGATATTTCTGTTCCAATTTCGTATTTAAAATATTCGTCTAAAAAATTCATATTACCTCTTTATTTAGTATTATAAACATTCATTGTTTTATCTATTCCTACACTTATAAATGAATCTATTATTTTTCCAAAAGTAATAAATTCACTATTTAATGTTTGTAACTCTATCTTACTAAATTTACCTAACACATAATCTATAACTTGATCTTTTTTAACACTTCCAATTCCAACCTTCAGCCTTGAAAAATCTTGATTTCCTAAAGAACTAATAATAGATTTTATACCATTATGGCCTCCACTTGATGAATGACATTTTAATTTATAATCACCGACATTTAAATCTAAATCATCTTGAATAACTAAAATATCTTTCATATCTATGTTAAAATATCTAACAAATTCACCAACAGCCTTACCAGAATTATTCATATAAGTTAAAGGCTTTATAAATAATACCTTTTCTTGATTTATAACACTTTCATAATATAGAGCATTAAATTTATTTGACCATTTTACATTACCCAAATAATCATCTAAAACCATAAAACCAATGTTATGTCTCGTCTTATCATATTCTTTACCAGGGTTTCCTAATCCCACCACTAGTTTCATCTAAAAAACCTCACTTTCAAATAAATGTTGATAAGTATCTAGGTTATCAACGCAAATTTTTTTTCTCAATTTAATACCAGGTTTACTATTTTTCACACACTTAATCAAAATAGTATTCGCAGACTTTTCTTTTTTCGTAGAAATAAATTGCAATTCTTTAACATTCAATTTATTTTCTCGTGCTAAAACTATTATATCATCTAATCTTTCCACACGATGAACTAAATAAAACGCTTTATTACTTTTCAGATATTTACTTGCAATCTTAAAAATTGTCTCTAAATTAATGGCTATTTCATGACGAGCTAATGATAAAAAATCGTTTTTATTTTTATATCCATTTTCTTTTGTTTTAAAATATGGTGGATTACATGTTATTATATCAAATGTATTACTATCAAAATAATTATCTATGTTTTTAATATCATCATTTATTATTTTAATATTTTTTTCTAAACCATTAATTTTTACTGACTCTAAGGCTAATTCACTAATTTCTTTTTGTATTTCAAAACCTACAATTTCCGCATCAGATTTTAAACTCAAAACCAAAGGTACCGGAGCATTTCCCGTACACATATCTAATATTTTTTTATCATCTTTTTTTATATTAACAAATTCTGCAAGCAAAAGTGAATCAAGTGAAAACTTAAAACCATCCTTCATTTGCATAATATATCTATTTTTATAATCAAATAAATCATTTTTCACTTTCGAAATCATAATCTATTTTTTCTCCATTTAATAAAATTTTACCACGATGATTTATTATATCTACACTTAATACTTGTGCTTCACCAAAAGATGTAATTATTTTATCTCCGGCTTTAGGTAATTTACTGGCTGCTTCAATATATGCTTCATCCTCATATGCTAAACAACACAAAAGCCTTCCACAAGCTCCATTGATTTTTGAAGGATTCAATGCCAAATTTTGATTCTTAGCCATATTCATACTTATAGTATCCATTTTTCTTAAAAATCTAAGACAACATAATTCTCCACCACAAACACCAATTCCACCTATTTCTTTAGCTTTATCACGAGCTCCAATTTGTCTTAACTCAATTCTAGTGTGATAAATACCTGCAAGTTTTTTAGCTAGATCTCTAAAATCTATTCTTCCATCAGCAGTAAAATTAAATAGTAATTGACTTCTATCTAAGTTAAATTGAGCACTTACAATATTCATTTCTAATTCTAAATCTTTAGCATATTCTATGCATTTTTTTAAAGCCTTATCGGCATCCTTTAAATTATTTAAATACGCATCATATTCTTCTTCAGTTGCTAATCTTTCAATTTTTTCCATTTCTTCTTTAGGTTTAACATCTTCAAGAATTTGTACTACTTTTGTAAGTTGTAAACCTCTTTCAGTATTAATTAAAACCAAAGATCCAACTTCATAATCTTCATCGCTCAAATAATAATATTTTTTATCAATATTATTAAATTTAACTCCATATACTTTATTCATTGTAATCACCCAACTCTATCACAAATTTATCTAATAACAATTCTATATTTACATTACTATCAATATCTTCAATATATCTAATTAACATTTTAATTCTTTGTATTATTTCATTATAGTTTAAAAAACTAAATTTATTTAATACTTCCAAATCTAAATTGTTTTCCAAACCTAAGTTTTTATTTAATAACTCTTCATAAATAATAAGAATAATTTTAAATATAGTTTTTATGTCATTTCTTTCATTAAATTTATTTAAAACTATATCTCTATTATACATTATTCCATCTTTTTTTTCTACTTCTATTTTTTCTAAATATTTAATAACTACATCATAATAATCTTTATACTCATCATTCATTAAAGTTTTAGAATCTAATTCATTACTTTTATATATAGCCATTATTACTTCACATCTACTTCTTATCGTAGATATTACATTATTTGCATTATCAGTTATGAAAAAGCCAATAATATTTGGTTCAGGTTCTTCTAAAAACTTAAGCATTGTATTTGCTGATGCTCCATTTAATTTTTCAGCATTTTTTATAACATAAATATTTTCTTTTGTATAAATTGGAACGGTGCTAAATTGTTTTTTTAAATCTAAAATCTGTTCCTTTTTTATATTCATCCCATTTGGACTAATAACAATTAACGATGGCAAGTAGTTTTGTTCAATTAAATTACAAATATTACATTTATTACATTTTTCACTAAACTCGTTTTGACAAAAAATTTGTTTAATAACAACTAATAAATCATTAAAACAATTTTCTAAATTATTTGTTTCAATTAAATAAGCATGAGATAGTTTATTCTCATGATAATATTTTACAAAATTTTCTAAAACTTTTACTTCCACAAATCCTCCTATAACAAAACAAAATAAATCGCTACTAATGCCAAAAGTCCACTCATTCCTAAAGACGCTACAACACTTACTGTAATTACATTTATAGGAATAAATATTTTTAATCCGCTTACCAACAAATTAAATGCATATACTAAAAAAACAGCTAATATTATTTTCTTAATTACTATAAAAATTATTTTTTTCATAAGTTTCTCCATTTAACTATATGAAAAAAATAATTATTTAATCACTTATTTTCTTTCTATCTTCTAAGGCTTTATCTAGTGTTATTATATCTAAATAATCTATTTCAGCTCCCATTGGAATACCATATGATAATCTAGATATTAACACATTCTTTTTTTCAAATATTTTCTTAATATATAATGTTGTTGTTTCTCCTTCAATTGTTGATTTTAAAGCTAATATTAATTCAGGTTTTTTAGCCTCTTCAACTCTTTTTACTAAACTAGATAAATTAATATTATCAGGACCTATATTATCTGCAGGGCTAATAAGACCATTAAGCACATGATAAACCCCTTTATAATTACCAACTTTTTCAAAAGAAAATACACTTTTATAATCCTCAATAACACAAATCAAATTTTTATCTCTTGATGGATCACCACATATGCTACAAATCTCATTTTCAGTTAAATGACCACATATACTACATTTATGTATCTTTTTTATATTTTTTAAAGAATCTGAAAATTTATCTAAGTCTTCTTCTTTAAAATTTAATGTTGCAAGTGCTAATCTTTCGGCATTTTTTTCACCAATTCCTGGTAATTTTTTATAATAATTTATTAATTTTTCTAATGACTCAGGATATATCATTTTAGAATAGCCCACTCATAGATGCATAACTTCCTAATTTACTTTCACTTTCTTTATCTATTTTACTAAATGCATCTTTAATTGCTATCATAATCATATCTTCTAGCATTTCTTTATCATCAACATCTATTTCATCTTTTAAAATCTTAAATGATTTAATCTCTCTTTTTCCATTAAACACTATTTCAACCCATTCAGATTTTCCAAGAAACTCCATTTTATCAATTTCTTCTTTTTTCTTTGTAATATCTCTTTGCATTCTTTGTGCTTGTTGCATTATTTGTTGCATATTCATAAATTATACCTTCTTTCTTTATTCTACTTCTATTTTATTTATATCAAATATATCTGCAACATCAGATATATCAATATTACTATTTATCTTTTCTTTGGTTTCTTCAATTAAAGTATATTTATAACCACTTTTCAAATTGTTTATATACTCTAATTTTTCTTTTTGCCATTTATTCTCATCTATAAAAACAAATTTATACTTGAAGTTATACTTTTTATTAAATAAATCTTCAAATAAATCAATTTTTGCATTTAATTCTATATCACCATGAGGAATTGTTACTTCCATAATAGCATAATCATCTGATGCTGCCACCACTAATGTATCTGTAACTATTCCTTTTATCAAAGCGTCATCTAAATTATTTATAAACTCATCCCATTTATTTTTCATTTCGTTTAAATTGTTTTTGGTGGCTCCTACAAAACAATTATTTATTCTAATATCAACACTTTTATTATCTGCACTTCTATTTTCAAAAGAATTAATTTTATGATTTTCAATATTTTTTGATAATTTAGCATCAAATTTTTCTGTTTTTTTTGGCATTACAACTTCACTATTTTTAAATTCAATATTATTATTTAACTTAGCATTTTCTATATAACTTAGAATAATCATTTTAATAAGTAAATATGGATTAACACTAATATTTATTTTCATTAATATATTATTTAATTCAATAACCATTTTTTTATAATCATCAAAAGATAGTCTAGAAACTTCTGGATTGGATAAAACCTTAACACTTTTCTCACTTAAAATAAGAATTAGTTTTTTAATAAATACTTTATAATTCAAGTTTATACTTTGTAAATCGTTAAAGAATTTTTCTATATTGTCTATATCATTTTTATCTAAATATATTAAAAGATCTTCAATTTTTTTATTTGATATACTTCCAATTTCTTTTGAAACTAGAGCACTAGTAATAATCTCTTCATTTTTGGATAATTGATCTAAAATACTTAAGGCATCTCTAAGACCTCCATCTGCCAATGTCGCTATTTCTTGTAACCCATCTATCTCATATTCTATTTTTTCTTCATCACAAACAAACTTTAATCTATCAATGATATCTTGATCAGTTATTCGATGAAATTCAAATCTTTGACACCTTGAAACAATTGTTATAGGTACACTCTCTAAATTAGTCGTAGCTAATATAAATATAACATGTTCTGGAGGCTCTTCTAAAGTTAGTAACAATGCGTTAAAAGCGCTTTGACTTAACATATGAACCTCATCAATAATATATACTTTATATTTACCTTCTGTAGGGCGGTAAGAAACCTCTTCTCTGATCTCACGTATATTATCCACACCATTGTTGGATGCAGCATCGATCTCGATCACATTCATGGAACTTCCTTCTGCGATTGCTTTGCAAACTTCACATTCTCCACATGGTTCCCCATCGACTGGATGTTCACAGTTTACTGCTTTCGCAAGGATCTTGGCTACTGTTGTCTTACCAGTACCTCTTGTCCCACAAAACAGATATGCATGACCAATCCGCCCAGTCCTCATCTGATTCTCAAGCGTCTTCACAATATGATCCTGACCTTTTACTTCACTGAAACGTGTTGGCCGGAACTTTCTATATAAAGCCATGTAAGACATATCATATGCCCCTTTCTATTTTGAAATATGACATATAGCCATACTTCATTATATTTTACCATGAGTATCTATCCTTTTTCAATGATTGTTTTTTGACAGAAAACATCGAACTTTTTTGAACGCTTTTTCTTGCCCTTAATCTTATTTTTTCCGATAATAAAAGAGGAAATTTAATTACAAGAGGAGCCAACAATGAACGATTTACAAGAACTTTCTACGTTTTCACATGAGATAAACAATTCACTGACTCTTATCTATGGACAGATTCAGTATATTGAAAAAACAAATGATATACTTACCCAAAATGAGCACTGGAATCGTATGAAAGATGATTTTTCTTCTTTATTTGATTTCATTCATCAGTTTCTGGCACCAGCAGAAGAATCTTCTGCCGCCATGGAACCACTCGACCTGATCAGCGTGATCAGTGAAATCCGTTCTTCCTGGTCTTATTATCTCCATAAAGAACAGATTCGCTTCTTTATTCAGGCAGACCCCGGAACCGCTTTTTATGTTTACGGTGCAAGATCAAAACTTTTTCAGTTATTTCATAATCTGATCTCCAATGCCGTCAAAGCGATCCAACAAAAAAAGGAGACCTGCCGATCTCCTCATATTACACATATTACAGTCCACTTAAGCAAAGAACAGGGACATATTGTATTAAATTTATCCGATACTGGAATCGGAATGACCACAGAACAGCAATCGAGAGCTTTCTACCGTGGTGTATCCTTCCATCCCGGCGGAAACGGAATTGGATTATCCGTTGTACAAAATATTGCTCGCGATCTTCATATTAAGATCCATATTGATTCTGCACCGAATCAGGGAACAACTTTCACACTGATCTTCCCTGCTTATGAGCAGCAATTAAGCTGCCCAACACGTACAGAAGCATTGACAAAATAAATCCAGCAATACATCCTCCGATATGAGCTGCATTGTCGGTTGTTCCACTCTGGAATCCATGATACAGGCTTCCTGCGATCATTAGAAAGATTCCAAATCCATCGAATCTCTGTCGTTGTTCTTTGCAGAATAAAAATATTGCTGCAAGAGCACCGACTAATCCAAATATCGCACCAGAAGCTCCTGCCGACAACACATCTTGCCCTATCATGCTGTAATATGCTACAGAAATGATACTTCCGGCAATGCCTGCTCCGGTATAAAGAATGACATATCGTACACTTCTGATCACTTTCTCCAAAGAAGATCCAAGGATCAAAAAAACTGCCATATTATTAAAGAAATGATCCCATCCAAAATGCAGATAATTTGACGTAAATAGTCTATAATATTCATGCAGTTTCTTTACCCTATATGCATTACAGGCAAATGAATCATAGATCTTGTCTCCATAAATTTCTGTCAGAATAAAACAGATTAAATTAGCTGTAAAAATCAGAAGGGTTGCTTTATATTGATAGAGCGATCTCCAGAAATCCTTGACACTTTTATTATCTTTCACTTCTATTTCCGATCCTTGCCCTGCTTGACTTACCTGATTCTGTGCTAATACTATGGATAATGGTCCATACAGATCATCGAACTGATCCTTTGGATCAAGAAATACTGGTTTATCATCCTGCGATAAGATAAGCATCAACACAGCACAATCCATACCAAACAGCTGTCTTGCATGGTCTTCCAAATGATATAGATCTTCTTCTAAAATACTACTTCCATCCGGGTTCTTATCAAATATCACGAACACACATTTATTTCTTCCATTGATATTCTTTACATAACATGGCCCTGTTTCGGTATCATTTTTCATATATCCATGAATCCTTAACAATTCTATGATTTTCTGATACATAATTTCCTCCGCTTTGATTTATGTATCTACTATTATAACACAGAGGCTAGTCTTGTTTAAAATAAAACTCCTCAAGTCCGATCTTTATGCAATCTCCTTCTTTTAATACTGCTTTTTTATTCTTTTTCCCATTTAATTTTACACCATTGATCTTTATACCATTTGTCGAATCGAGATCTTCACAACATACATTTCCATCTTCTTTATAAAATCTTATATGTCTCCGACTGATCCCGGTTCCTTCTAATTGATGATCTGTTCCTTGTGCGGAACTTCCAATGACAAATCCATCATCATTTAAT
>ERZ779664.678-NODE-678-length-15670-cov-3.300865_pt1 | contig 15670 bp, 13 predicted proteins | sample MGYA00511478_ERZ779664 | MGnify/ENA primary metagenome ERZ779664 (study PRJEB29588, sample SAMEA2160437) | human gut metagenome | biome: human gut; feature: human-associated habitat; material: faeces | place: Denmark | collected 2008/2010 ...
GTTTTCTGTGTCCTTTTCTTCTTTTCTTGTGGAAAACAAGAACTTTGTCGCCTTTAACCAAGTTTGAAACAACCTGGCAAACAACTTTAGCGCCTTCTACGGTAGGAGCACCTACTGTTACGTTTCCGTCTTTGTCTACCAAAAGAACTTTTTCAAATTCTACTGTTGAACCGTTTTCTGCACCTTCGATGTGGTGAACGAACAACTTTTGACCAGCTTCTGCTTTAAATTGCTGACCGTTAATCTCTACAATTGCGTACATCTTATATATAAATGTATAAGTTAGCTCCGGCGGGTGGTCTTTAATCACTTAAAGAACTCTTTATCGAACCCGTTGCGGAATAATCGGGCACAAAAGTACTATTTTTATTCGTTCCCGACAAATATTTCTTTTATTTTTTATAGGAGATAAAATGATTACGGCAAATAAATGAGCATTTTAGCTCTCATTGTAGCCTATTGGACTAATTCTCCTAAATTCTGCATAATGATTTTGTGTGGATAAACACGAAGTTCCTCTGCTGTTGTCATTCCGTTTAGTACACCTGCAAAATCGACTCCTGCATTCTGCGCTGTTTCGGCATCTACGGTGCTATCTCCAATATACAATGTCTCTTCGGGGCTACTTCCCAGATGTTCCAATGCAAATTTAACTCCTTCCGGCGAAGGTTTCGGTGCTTTTACATCTTCTCCTCCCACTATTATATCAAGAAAATCCTTAGGCAGAAATTCTTCCAGATAACTCAATATCCGGAAACGATACTTGGTAGAGATAATTCCGACGCGGGCACCCCGTTTCTTCAATTCTTTCAGTGTAGACAATGTGTCGGGGAAAAGACGGGTATTTACATTCATGTGCACATCAGCTTCCAGTCTGTACTCCTGCCGGAAGGCTTCCAGCTGCGGATTGTTGGCCAGCTGTGCCGGGTCGGTAATTCCGGTAAGGATACTGAATGATTCTTCCAATGTTTTGCCGATTGTACGCTTGATAGCTTCATCAGTAACGGTTAAATACTGATGCCGGGTAAGCACAATTCTGAAACACTTAACGATACCACGCGACGAATCGGCTAGTGTGTAGTCGAAATCGAATAAATAGGTTTTGTAGTTCATTGGGGAAAACTTTTCCGCAAAAGTACTAAATACTTTTCTTATTTCACAGCTTCTACCGTGTATCCTTGTCTTTTTAGTAAGTTTAATAATCCTTTTTCTCCGGGGAGGTGCAGGGCGCCTACTGCAACAAAAGTCGGGGCAGCCTTCATGATTGCCGGTAGTTTTTCAGCCCATGCTTTATTACGGTTGTAAATTAGGACATTTTCTTCGCCGGGAAGTGCGTCACATTGATCGCCTTTACGTTCTTCACTGATTTTAAGCATGGTGTTCAGATCTTGGTTCATGTAGGCGTTTGTGAGCCTTTTCAGGTTTTCTACTTCAGTCTCTATATGGTTAAGAGTGCACATTAATAGTTGTGCTTGCCGTTGTAGTGAACTGCCATTGAAAAGCAGATTGAATTGGAATTCTGCAGTTTCCAGTCCGTCCACCTTTTTTCCGTTTTGGATGGCTTGGCTTTGAAAGAATGTGTCGAGTTGCTCTTGCGGGTTGAATTTCTCTATATGTTTTACGTAAGCCATCACCACTACATTATTTAATAAGAAGGCAGGTTTTAGCTTCGGAGCCATATTTAAATCTACCATCAGGTTTTCTTTGCAGAATTTATTAGCAGTCTCAAAGTCTTTCGGAGAAAGGAGAGAGTTTAGCGTGGTATCACTTTCAATCATCATTGCCTTTTGCATCTTTTCCATGGTGGCAGGCGATTGCATTTCCGACATTTTCATCTCTCCATATACTTGTTGAGTTTCATTCATAGCCTTTTTAAGTCCGGCAATGCTATCCATGATGCTGAACGGTGCTAGATGGTGAGTGCCTATGATGTAGGAAGGTTGGTTCAGTCCGTTGCCGGACACTTTCCATAAAAGCTGTGCATTGGCGCTGAATGCCACGCAAATAAATAGAACTGCTCCGATGAATGATTTCATAATTTTATATCATTAGAAGTTGATAATTAACGTATCCTGCCGCCGCTTATCCAGTGTTTGGTATAATAGTTCTCGTTCAAGTTGCTGACGATCACTCCTTTACTGGTGCTGGAATGAATAAACTTACCGTTTTTGAGGTAAATGCCTACATGAGCTACTTTATTTTTTGAACGACTGCTGGTGAAGAATACCAAGTCTCCTTCCCGGAGATTCCGTTTGGCGACTTTATTACTTTCTTTTTTTAGATCTTCCGTGTTACGCGGCACTTGGGTGCGGTATACCTTACGGTACACTTGATAAACTAATCCCGAACAGTCGGCTCCTCGTTTCGAATCACCTCCACCACGATAGGGAACCCCTATCCAGTCGGCTGCTTCCAGATAGAGCTTATGGTTATCCTCCATATTAATATCTACCCCCAACAATATAGAAGCTCGCGCCAATGCTTGATAATCCAGCCGGGGTGCGGAAGTGCGGCAGGAACTAAGGCTGGCAATCAGTCCTAATAAAAGGATGAATTGCAGGAAGTATCTTTTCTTTCTATCAGGTTTCTTTATACTAGACTTATGGGTATCAGACTTTTCTGTTATATATCTCATCATAATTAGTTTATGCAATAATTTTAGTAAGGATGGATACTTACCATTCATTATTTTATTATTTCCTATTTACCGTTTACTCTTCTTCTACATTAAAATAATCCTCCAGTTCTTTCTCTGCGGAGTTGTCCTCGTTGATAATATCCCGGATGATGACACCGTGTTCCAATAAAGCAATCCTCGGACATACATCTACGGTATGATTGAGATTGTGACTGGATATGATAACCGTAGCTTGATGCTCCTCATTATATTTCTTGAGCAGATGTTTGATGATAGACTGAGAACTTGGATCGAGAAAGTTGAATGGTTCGTCCAGTATCAGTAATTGCGGGTAATGAAGCATGGCAGAAATAATTCCGATCTTTTGCTTGTTACCTGCGGAGTAGTTACGGATTAGCTTCTTGTGCCCGATCACTTCTCCACTCATAAAACGTTCGAAAGGAATCAGACGTTCGTCCACTTCTTCTTTCTTTAGTCCGTACATCTTTCCGATAAAATAGAAATATTCTTCCGGAGTGAGATAATCAATCAGAAAACCATCGTCAATGAAAGCACCGGTAATGCTTTTCCAGTCTTCGCTTTGGCTGACATCAATATCATTAATAATCACCTTACCATCGTCTGCTTTTAACAGATCCAGCATGATTCGGAAGAGAGTTGTTTTACCGGCACCGTTGTTTCCCACCAATCCGAGCATATCGCCTTGATTGATTTCGTAGTGTTCTATGTCTACGGCAATCTTCTCACCGAAATTCTTTTTAAGTTTGTCAATGATAATCATGATCTTCAATGTTTATATGGTTAATGATTCATGAGCGTTTATTGGCGGCTGTCTCTGAAGCCTTCCATGTTTTCGTATCGCCGTTTCATGAAACGATGATATACATTTTTAATCCATAAAGGAGAAGTCAGGGTAAATCCGAGACCGACAACTAACAGAATAATGTAAGTGATTGTTTCACCTAAAAATGCATTTAATAGACTGTATAAGATGAGAGGCACACCGAAAGCAGCGAAATTAACCACCATCTGTATAGCGCTATTCGTTTGCCGACTTGCCACTTTCTCGTTTAAGGGGACCGTCTGTTTGTTGTAGACAGCCAGTTGGAAAAAACAGAAATAAATAAAGCCGATGGTATAGAAAAACCAGGCGAAGGCGCCCAGTAAAGTGAGTTTATTCATGATGATGGCGGGAATCATGAGTATGAAAGGTATGATTTCGCCAATGCTGTATGTGTAATATTTGGCTTTCAGTAGACTCATAATTGATTCTTTACGAGACATCAGGCCATCAATGTAATTACCTTCGAATGACATAATCTGTGAAAGGATAATCATTCCGAATACGGCAAAGTTGTATACACAGATGAAAGAAGTCATGAAATTCCCGTCGTAGACACTGGAAAAGCTAAGTGCGACGGAGAAAGCCACCACTACAATTGCGATATTGCGTAATGCACCTTTGCAGCGGCGGTTGCGTAAAAGCATTTTCAGTTCCAGCCTCATATATTCGCCAACTTCCCCGTAGCGTTCGAAGAATTTATATTCGGAGACATGTTTAATCTGGCTATCTTCTACTTTTGCCAGCTCTGCATAGATAAGTCCGGACATGATCTTGCGGTTAATCAACCATAAAATGGCAATCACAAGTATGGTGCCGAGAAAATAGAGAATGTTGCCCTGTATGTATCCGTCTCCCAGATCCATGAAGAAATAGAAGAGAGGACTATCTTCGGGAATGAAAAGAAGGCAGCCTATTCCACCGTAGAAAGCGATAGGTAATAGAATCCACCAAATACGTTCGTTGATAAGAGTGCGGCAAAGCAAGTACCAGTAATTATTGGCAATAATCAATAGCAAGATACCGATAAGATAGGTGATGACACCGGGGATACCGAAAAACTTGGTAATAGTGATGAAGGAAAAAGGGACAAACAGAAACAACCAGAACAGGTTGAACAGGCTTAGTCCCGAGCGGATCAGTAAGAAGTCGATGACACGAATTCGTTTAACCGGCAGCAGGAGGTAAGGTTTTACCTCCTGCGTCGGTGTTTTTTGAAACGGAACACGCAACAGAAAGTCCAGTGCCAGGATAAAGATCAGAACCACTGCGTTCATCACATGATATGGTTCCCGGTTGGGAACCATATCAGAAAATCCGAACGCGAACGTCGTACCGAAGAATATCAGGTAACCGGCCCAGAATGCGCCCATGACATAACCGAGTATTTTAGCAACTTTGTTCTTTTCATACATCGGATGCCGTTTGGCGGCAAGCCTTCCATGTTTGCGTAATTCGTTGAATATCATCATTCAGTAGATATACTAGAGAATTTTTATTTGTTTTCTTCCGGCACGGTCATGATGACTTGAATTTCGTTGTTCTGTTTCAGCAATTTGGCGAGGAAGTCTTGCACTTCTTTTGCTGTGATGCTGTTGACCAACTTTTCATAGTCTTTTGTATTATCCACACCCGTGTAGAGGTATTCGTCCATATTATTAAGCCAGTAGCCGTTTTCTTTCTGGGCGTCTTTATACTTCTTCAGCATATATTCTTTGATCTTCTGCATGTGTTCGGCAGACGGACCTTCTTTTGCCATTTTGTGAAGTTGTTCTACAACAACAGCAGACAATTTATCTTTCTTGGCAGGGTCAGTTTGGAATACAATCTGAAGAACAAGTTCCTCTTTCGGGTATTTACCAAGACTTCCGTTACAGCTTACACCGTATGTACCTCCTTCTTTTTCACGGATTTCAGCAGTGTAAACCAAATCCAGAGCCTGATCTAAGAAGCTAAGCAGGACATTGTTGCGCAAGTCATATTTGCAAGTGCCGCTATAAAGGAACATGATGGTAGCCATCGGAGTTTCCTGTGCCTTTGCAAATACATTTTTGATCTCTCCCTTGCGGATATCCATCTTGTTATCTTTGAAAGTCTCTTTACGGTTGATAGATGGCAGACCTCCCAGATATTTAGCGATTAACGGTTTCATTGTAGCCAAGTCTACGTTTCCTACCAGGAAGAAAGTGAAGTCACTTGCATCTTTGTAGCGGTCTTTGTACATTTCAAGAATACGGTCATAGTCGATCTGGTCTACCATGTTTTCTTTCATTCTGATAGCGCGTGGATGGTGGCCGTATAGTACGCTTGTAATAGTGTCACTGAAAGCAGTCATCGGGTTAGCGTCTGCATTTTGAAGTTCAGCTTTCAAACGGTTCTTGTAAGATTCGAATGCTTCGTTATCCTTACGCGGAGATGTGAAAGTCAGATAAGTAAGCTGCATCATTGTCTCAAAGTCTTTCGGAGCACAGCTACCGGAAACAGTTTCCGTAGTGTTGCCGATACCCGCACCTACGTTTGCACGTTTGCCAGCCAAAGCTTTACCCAGATCTACTTTGCTGAAATTACCGATTCCACCTACTAGAGCTACTCCGTTTAATTGAGAGATATTGATAATTTCTTCGTTCGGGAATACGCTGGTACCACCAAAGCTTACACCTTTCATTACAATCTGGTCAGCCTTGAAATCAGTTGGTTTCACATATACGGTTACGCCGTTGGAAAGTACCAACTTAGTCGTACCATAGATTTCGCCAGCTTTTTCAGAAACAATCTTGCCACCTTTAATATCTTCAGAGATCAGCGGTTCGTTAGAAACTTTATCTTCATAAGGTTTCAGATCGAATGACTTCATTTGTTTCAATAAAGCAGCAATTTCTTCTTTAGTAGGGTATTTTGCTCCTTCTTTTTCCGGACCGGCCAGCAAAACCACCTGATTGTTGTCAGTGATTAGTTGTTGCATCACCTGATTGACAGCTTCTACAGGGATATTCGGAGCCAGTTTGTTTACCAGTGTATATTCAACTTCTATTCCCGGAATCGGTTCTTTTTCAAGGAAATTGTTAACGTATTCGTTGACGTAAGAACCACTTTTAGTCTTTTCACGTTCGTTGTAAGCAGATTCTACGGCTTGCAGATAGGTGGCGCGTGCGCGTTCATATTCTGATGCGGTAAATCCGAAGCGGCGTGCACGTTCAGCTTCTTCCAAAACTGTTTTCATTGCTAAATCGATACCGTCTATTTTGCTGCTTGCATCAAGTGCGAGTGCTTCTTTAGTCTTGGCAAGGAAATAGTTTCCATATTCTGCGCTTGCGCTAGTGAAAGGAGGATTAGCGGTTTGACGGAGTTCATTCAAACGGTTGTTCAGCATATTCATAGCCATGCTGACCATATATTGAGTAGCATAATAAGCAATGGTGTTTTTCAAAGAATCCGGTGTAGCGTCTTGTTTGAAGAAGATGTTCACATAAGGATTCTTCACTTCCTTGTCTGTACCGATATAGATCAGCGGTTCCTGATTATCTGCCACTGGATAGTAGATACGTTCGGCCGGGTTTACCGGAGCTTTTACATCTGCAAATACCTTTTTCAGTTTAGCTTCAATTTCATCTACATTGATATCACCTACAATAACGATTCCTTGTAAGTCCGGACGATACCATTTCGCATAATAATCGCGGATATCCTGATAAGGGAAGTTGTTGATAACATCAATACTTCCGATAGGCATACAGTCTGAATATTTAGAATCCGGATACAGAGTCGACTGTGCATCAGTCATGATGCGAAGCATACCACTGTTGCGGCTTCTCCATTCTTCGCGGATAACGCCACGCTCTTTGTCAATTTCCTTGTCGGCAAGGTTGATAGCGCTCGACCAGTCGTGAAGAATCAGCAGACAAGAGTCTACCACGTTTATATTTTCAGTTGGTACGTTGCTGATGTTGTACACCGTCTGGTCGACACTGGTATATGCATTCAGGTTCGTGCCGAATTTAATACCTTTTGTTTCACACCAGGGCACGATGCCAAGTCCGGTTTCATCACCTGGGAAGTGCTTTGTTCCGTTGAAAGCCATGTGCTCCAGAAAGTGAGCCAGACCACGTTGTTGCGGTTCCTCAAGAATGGAACCTACTTTCTGGGCGATGTAGAATTCAACTCGTTTTTCGGGAAGGGCGTTGTGGCGAATGTAATAGGTAAGCCCGTTGTCTAGTTTACCGATGCGAACATTCTTGTCCACAGGTAATTCTTGCATGGGTTGTGCAAGTACGAGCTGGAAATTGCAGCATATAAAAAGGACTGCAATAAATAATCCACGTAATAAATGTTTCATGTTCTATTTAGTTTAAATAAATATTTCTGTGTTATTTGTCGTTGTGCTTGGTTGTAAATCACAAATAGACAGGGAAAAGAGTTATTTTATAGCTTCCCGTATCCTGACTAGCTTAGTTAACAGTCCTTCCAGAAGGTCTAACTTTAACATATTGGCACCATCGCTTTTGGCTACGGCAGGGTTTTCATGTGTTTCGATGAATATTCCGTCGGCACCTACGGCGATACCTGCTTTGGCGACAGTCTCTATCAACTGCGGCATTCCTCCCGTTACCCCACTGGTTTGGTTGGGTTGCTGCAAGGAGTGAGTGACATCCAGAATCACCGGATAGCCAAATGACTGCATTTCGGGGATACCACGGTAGTCTACAACAAGATCTTGATAGCCGAAAGTTGTTCCACGTTCGGTAAGCATCACATTCTTGTTTCCGGCTTCCACCACTTTGTCGGCAGCAAACTGCATTGCCTGCGGTGAAAGGAACTGTCCTTTCTTGATGTTAATTGTTTTTCCGGTTTTGGCTGCGGCAACCAACAAGTCGGTCTGGCGACAAAGAAAAGCCGGGATTTGAAGTATATCCACGTATTCGGCTGCCATTGCAGCTTCATCTGCAGTATGGATATCGGTTACGGTGGGGACTCCGAAAGTCTCATGTACCTTTCTCAATACTTTGAGTGCTTTCTCATCGCCAATGCCGGTAAACGAATCCAGACGTGAGCGGTTTGCCTTACGGTAAGAACCTTTGAATACATAAGGAATTTGCAGTGCTTCGGTGATCTTTACTACTCGTTCGGCAATGCGCATTGCCATTTCTTCACCTTCTATCACACACGGACCGGCCAACAGGAAAAAGTTGCCGGCGGGGTTGTTCTTAAGTTCTATCATTTTATTATTTACCAATTACAAATTATCAATTATCAATTAGATTGTGAGTATATGTTTCTCTCCTTGGGTGGAGTGATCCTGATTAGTTGGGGATGATAAGCGTTGTCTTTTCCGGGAGCACGCCTACTTCTAAAGGAAAATGTTTAGGCAACAAACGCCCGTCCAAATCCACCGCTGCATTCTGTGCCCGGAGTACCTTTACTTTTCTTGTCCGGTAGCTTTTTACCACTTTGTGATTCAGGATTCTTCCCTGAATCAGCATCCATAGCCCGGAAATAATTTGCAGGAATTCCGGGCGGTAGATTACAGATACATCCAGCCATCCGTTGTATGGAACGGCACTGGGAGTTTGTCCCCATCCCCAGGCACTTCCTATACATACGGTCATGATGCGTCCGCGGATATGTTCATCATTGATGCGGAGATGCATTCTGTAAAGTTTCCGTTCGAAGATGAGGGAGAACAGGGCGGCAACGTATGAAAGGAACTTCACACCCCAGAAACGTTTGGTCTGATCGGTGATTTTGACGATTCGTGCTCCCAGTCCGATATTAACGGCATTGAGGAAATAGCGACGCTGGTGTTCGTTTCCGTCGTAGAAGTTGCAGTAGCCTACGTCTATTTTCTTCAACCGATGATTGATGATACAGTCGACAGCCGGCTTGTATTCGGTGCTAAGTCCCCAATATTTGGCGAAGTCATTTCCGATACCGTTCGGAATCATGCCGAGGGCGATGTTCTCTTTGTCTTCGGCATCGGATAGCATAATGCCATTGATGGCATCGTTCAATGCCCCATCACCTCCCACAATGACAATCGTGCGATAACCATTGTTGGCCAAGATTTTAGCGAGACGCTCTACCGAACCGAAACCTTCGGATTGTACATAGTCATAGTCTACACCTTTACTATCCATGTACTCCTTAATTTCTTTCCAGCGCTTCTTTACCTTTCGGGTACCAGCTTTTGGGTTGTAAATCACTCCCCATTTCTTCGGTTCTACACTCATATTTGTTTATCTATCCTATTGTGTATTAAAAATCGCACTATAATAACTGCCAAAGATACTAATTCCCTTGCAGTTTCTCTTTTACAAAAGCTATCTTTTCTTCCATCGGCAGCTCTGCATTCATCCAATGGATCGTAAATCCTCTTCTTTCCATGCCGCGGAACCAGGTCATTTGTCGCTTGGCAAACTGATGGATGGCTATCTCCAAACCGTTGAACATTTCTTCATAAGTCAGTTTGCCTATGACGTATAATGTCAGGTATTTGTATTCCAGTCCGTAATAGATGAGGTCTTCTGCTGCAATACCCCGTTCCAGCAAGCGGCGTACTTCGTCCACCATACCTTCGTCCAGTCGCTGCTTCAGGCGGCGGGTTATCTTTTCGCGGCGCAGGTCGCGGTCGATGTCCACGCCGATGATGAGGCTTTTCAGCTGTGGAAACGAACGCTCGTCCACGGGGGTGTGCAGGTAGTACTCTTCTATTTCGATGGCTCGGATGGCTCGTTTGGCTGTGTCTACGTCCGTTGTGTTGTGCAAGGTCTTGTAGGTTTTCAGCAGTTCAGTCAGTTCTTCCAGCGATTTGTCTGCCAGGCGGGCGCGCAGCTCAGGGTTCTCGGGTACGGGCAGCAGACGGTAGCCTTTCAGCACAGCTTCCAGATAGAGCCCCGTCCCTCCGCAGGCGATGGGTATCATACCCCTGTGGCGGATATCTTCGTAAGCCGTCAGAAAGTCGCGCTGGAACTCGAAGACGTTGTACTTGTAGCCCGGCTCGGCGATGTCTATAAGGTGGTAGGGGATAGCTTGTCCGTTTACGTTGTAGTCGGCCAGGTCCTTCCCTGTACCCAGATCCATGCCACGGTACACCTGTCGGGAGTCGGCACTGATGATTTCCGTTTTCAATTCAGCTGCCAGAGCTGCTGCAAAAGGTGTCTTTCCCGAAGCTGTAGGACCCAGTATGGCGATTAAATCATAGTTTGGCATACATTTGCAATTTACGTTCGGGCAAACTTACGGATTTTCTGTGGAATATACTAATGAATGACTGGTTCTATTTTTTTCCAGTTGGGAAAAACTTTTTTCCTGACTGGAGAAAAAACATTGGCTGCTTGGTGTTTCCAACTACCTACATTAGCGTCGTAAAGTGCCACTTTGTGAGAAAAGCATTGTTTTTGATGGACGAAAGCACTGTTTTAGGGACAGGGAAGCATTGCTTTTTGAGATTATCCGTGTTATTTGTGCAAATTGACAGCTGTTCTTATACGTTTATTGGCGTGTCAATTGTATTTTTGTAAGCCGTAAAAGTGGAATGAAAGGATGATTTTCTAAATACTAAAAAGAATATGAGAAAAGTAAGCAGAGAAATGAGTAGCGATTGGGCGTTGGAAATAATGCGCAAGGCTCCGTACATTACTGTAAGTTTTACAAGGGCGGATGGCACGGCCTATGGTGTGCCGCTCTCGCTGGCTTGTGCTAGCGACAATGTGTGGTATTTTCATTGTGCGCCTGAAGGTGATAAGCTCGATGCACTGGCTGTACATCCAGAGGTATGCCTTTCGGCTGTCACGAAATGCCAACCTACGGTTGGGCCTAAAGATGGTACTTTTACGCTTCAGTATCGTTCTGCAATAGCCTTTGGGAAAGCGGAACTTGTGACAGATGACGATGAAAAAATACATGCTCTCAAGCTGATAAGTCAGCGTTTTCTGCCCAAGCACATGGAGGCTTTCGACGAGGCAGTCAAGAGAAGTATTCATCGTACAGCTGTGGTTCGCATAACGCTGACTGGCCTTCCTACTGGTAAGCGTAAGCAGTATGATAAAAATGGAGAAGAAATGAAGTATGGAAGGATGGAATGATGTAGAATACTGAATGAAAATGAAAAACGTCCGACTATATATTATAATCGGACGTTCTTGTAAATGTTTGATTTTTAATAGTTTGCGGAGAGACAGGCTCTAGAACCTATGCTATCTCAAAATATCACACAATCGCAAATATCTATTAATAACCAGCTTATTACAATCATAATTAAATCTAAATATTATAGAATATCGCTCGCTATTTCAATTTTTGGGTGTATATTTGGGTGCAGAATTTCAAATACACCCAGTCATGAACATCAAACGAAACATCATTTTTGCACCTGAAAGCCGCAAAAAGAACGGCGTTCCAATCGTGGAGAACGTACCCATCCGTATGCGTGTCATATACGCAAGCCACCGCATCGAGTTTACAACCGGCTACCGCATTGATGTAGCCAAGTGGGATGCAGACAAGCAGCGTGTAAAGAACGGATGTACCAATAAGTTGAAGCAAAGCGCATCTGAAATCAATGCGGATTTGCTAAGATACTATGCCGAAATTCAAAACGTATTCAAAGAATTTGAGGTACAGGAAACCATGCCGACCACCCAACAGTTAAAAGATGCGTTCAATCTACGAATGAAAAATGACAGTGAGGAGCAACAGGAAGATACTAAAATAAGTTTTTGGGAGATATTTGATGAGTTTGTCAAGGAATGTGGCAATCAGAACAACTGGACAGAATCCACATACGAAAAATTTGCAGCCGTAAAAAATCACCTAAAAGAGTTCAAAGAAGATGTGACTTTTGAGTATTTCGATGAGTTCGGGCTAAACGAGTATGTAAACTTCCTGCGTGACAAAAAAGACATGAGAAACAGTACCATCGGCAAACAGATAGGATTTCTCAAATGGTTCCTGCGATGGAGCTTCAAAAAGGGATATAATCAAAACATTGCATACGATACATTTAAACCGAAATTGAAAACCACCTCAAAGAAGGTAATCTTTCTGACATGGGACGAATTGAATAGATTGAAAGATTATCAGATACCCAAAGACAAACAATATCTGGAACGTGTCAGGGATGTTTTCCTGTTCTGTTGTTTCACAAGTCTAAGGTATTCAGATGTCCGTAACTTGAAGCGAAGTGATGTCAAATCCGACCACATAGAAGTTACTACCGTCAAAACGGCAGACAGCCTAAACATTGAACTGAACAAATACAGCAAAGCCATACTTGAAAAATACAAGGACATTCACTTTGAGAACAACATGGCACTGCCCGTTATCAGCAATCAGAAAATGAACGATTATTTGAAAGAACTGGGGGAACTCGCAGAAATCAACGAGCCTGTACGGGAAACCTACTACAAAGGAAATGAGCGTATAGATGAAGTGACACCCAAATACGCATTGCTCAGTACCCATGCAGGAAGACGAACTTTCATCTGCAATGCCTTGGCTCTCGGCATCCCGGCACAGGTTGTAATGAAATGGACGGGACACAGCGATTATAAAGCCATGAAACCTTACATTGACATCGCAGATGACATTAAGGCAAATGCAATGAATAAATTCAACCAACTATAAAAACAATCAGCAAGTTTCACGGTATGCCTGTTATTGGGCTTATCTTTGTAACTTTCAATACATACAACAATGAGCAACAACGATAACAACATAGAGAAAAGAAGTTTCGAGGCTTTCGTCAATGCCATCGGCTCGGAAATAGAGCAGGCGCAAGTCCGGCTCATCAGTGCAGCCAATGCGCAGATGCTGTTCCACTACTGGAAGATGGGCAATTACATATTGTACCACCAGAACCGACAAGGCTGGGGCGGCAAGGTCATCAAGAGACTGGCGCAGGCGATACGGTTCAGTTATCCCGAAAAGAAAGGATATTCGGTCAGGAACTTGGCTTATATGTGCCAGTTCGCACGCTCCTATCCATTGGGCGCATTACGGAGTTTTATAGAAACCGATACGAAATTACTTACTCCAAGTGTGCAGAAAATCACGGATGAACTTCAAAGCCTGAACAATATGACATTTGCGCAAGAGCCTCTTGCGCAAATTCAATCTTCAGACAACAAGGAAGTTGCAATTGTGCAAGAACCTCTTGCACAAATTCAGGATGTAGCCCAAACAGTCGCTGCCGCTTACCAAATAGCGATTGAGGACATAGAAAAACTGTTCCTGGCATCACCTGTTGCAAGAATCAATTGGGCAAGCCATGTGATTCTGCTGAACAGTTCCCTTCCGTTGGGTGTCGATTACTGGTATATGAAGCAATCCGTGGAAATGGGTTGGAGCAGTAATACTCTTAAAACGCAGATTGAAAGCAAATTGTACGAAAGGCAAATCAACAGCCACAAGGTCAATAATTTTACCGCCACGCTTCCTGTGCCCCAAAGCGACCTTGCCAACTACCTGTTGAAAGACCCGTATATCTTTGACTTGGCGGGAGCCAAAGAACGTGCGGACGAAAGGGACATAGAGGAACAACTGGTGAAGCACGTCACCCGTTACCTGTTGGAAATGGGCAACGGATTCGCCTTTGTCGCAAGGCAGAAGCATTTCCAGATTGGCGACAGCGATTTCTATGCCGACCTAATCCTGTATAACATAAAACTCCATGCCTATGTGGTCGTGGAACTGAAAGCTACCCCGTTCAAACCGGAATACGCCGGGCAGTTGAACTTCTACATCAATGTGGTGGACGACAAACTTAGGGGAGAGAATGACAACAAGACCATCGGGCTGCTGTTGTGCAAAGGCAAGGATGAGATTGTCGCACAATATGCGCTGACCGGCTATGACCAGCCTATCGGCATCAGCGATTACCAGCTCAGCAAGGCTGTGCCGGAAAGCCTGAAATCGGCATTGCCGAGCATAGAACAGGTGGAAGAAGAACTGACCATGCTTCTTGACAATGAAAAGAACAGCCAAAAGTAGGACACCTATGGCAGACAAGATACAGACGATGATTCCCCAATACGGGGAACTCAACAGAATATACAGGGACTATATAGACAATCGCGTTTTCTCTTTTGACAGGCAAAAATTCATTTCCGATTTCTGTCAGGAATACAATGACATGAAGTCTTTTGAGGCTGCTATCCTTGAACAGGTGCTTGACAGGCAAAAAGAACAATACACCTTGATACTCAACAGCCTGAAAACCGAAATAGAAAAGAGCATACAGGCTTATGAGGTGTGCCCGTTGAGTGATAGTGCCGTAGAGCGTGCTTGCTATCGACACATGGAAAGGTATTCCCTTGAAATTGAAGTCCAGTTGGATGTAACAAGAAGTCTGAGCAAACCGCTGAATGAAGCCAACAACAGGTATGATTCCATTGGCTACAGGGAACATACTGCCGAAGAGGAAAAACAGGCTGAAAAAGAATATGAACGCTGCAAGGCTGAATATGACAAGGAAAGAGCCAAACTGAATGAACTCTATGACCAGCAAAAGGCAGCAAGGAAAGAGGCATTCCAATATATGAAGAACCGTTGTGAGGACATGTACCGTCAAAGTTGCCTTTTTCTGGATATATTGAAGAAATACATTCCTGACGGGAAACGACAGGACGAGTCGGGCAAGCCAATCAGTCAGCAGGAAACGGCGGATGAACACCAAGAGTATTTCAGCATGAAATTGCTTTCGCTCATTCATGAGGTATGTGTTGGAGAACAGTTCGAGGAAATTTCCGCACCGGATTTCTATGCCAATATGAACCTGCACCCCTGTAACTGCAAGCTGAAAATCAAACCGAGAGAGAAAATACGTGTATGCTATCTGATATTTCTGATGGGTGAGAAACTCTCCAAACAGGACAGGGAAAAATGGAAAGCCGGAATACTGGAACTGCTGGATATTGACGACAGCTACTACAAGTCAAAGTACAAGGAGCCTGTTTCCGATTTTCCGAGTGACAGCAACCAGAAATTCGCCAAAGAAATGGAGCATATATTCAGATAATCGGTGACATATCCTGATTCTTTACGAAAGTTCCACTTTTACCACTCAAATTAATTTTTGAGTGGTATTTTTATTTACTGATATTCAATAAGAAACAACGATATTCGGCTTACACCGTCCCCATCCTTACCACCCATAACCCTACCTAATTTTGCATCGTTCGAGAACAGAAATAACAGCC
>ERZ779664.682-NODE-682-length-15625-cov-1.771805_pt1 | contig 15625 bp, 10 predicted proteins | sample MGYA00511478_ERZ779664 | MGnify/ENA primary metagenome ERZ779664 (study PRJEB29588, sample SAMEA2160437) | human gut metagenome | biome: human gut; feature: human-associated habitat; material: faeces | place: Denmark | collected 2008/2010 ...
TGTGTACGGAGTCGGCGGCGTTGCTATTATATTCCTGCTTGACCGCTTCAAGGCAGATAAAGCAAAGCTGTTTGCTATGGCTATGGTGGTATGTGGAATCATAGAATTTATAGCGAGCTGGGCACTGGATTTCTTCTTTAACTCACAGTATTGGGACTACAAGAACGAGTTTCTTAATGTAAATGGAAGAATATGTCTGGTGGGACTTCTTGCATTTGGTTTGGGCAGCCTGTTTGGAGTGTATATAGCGGCACCGAAGCTCAGTGAATTTCTGAATTCCAAGAGCAAAAAAGTGCAGAACATTATATGTATCACATTGTCGGTATTGTTTATCATAGATCTGATATGCTGCGCCATATTCGGATTTAACAAGGGCGAAGGAGTTGGCGGCACATATTAGGAACCAATATGACGAAGTCATATAAAAAGGAGGAATCAATATGACGGATATACAGAATGGTAAAATGATTGATCCGGGGAAACAGTCCTGGAATATAAAGGCAGGAGTATTCAGCTCCTGTATGCTGCATATCATTGCGATGGCATGCATGCTCAGTGATCACATGTGGGCAACGTTGTTTCCGTATGTGGATATACTTACGTGCATAGGAAGAATAGCATTTCCGATATTTGCCTTCATGATAGTTGAGGGATTTTATCACACCAGTAATTTCCGCAGATATCTGTGCAGAATGCTGATATTTGCGGTGATATCTGAAGTTCCGTTTGATCTTGTGTCCGGAGACAGTGTCCTGTATCTGTTTCATCAGAATGTACTTTGGACATTTCTCATAGGATTGCTGCTGATAGCATTGATAGACAAGGTGAGGAAAACGGGCAAGGTATGGCTGTGGATCCCGGTTGCGATTGTTGTGACTCTTGTGGGATATGTGATAGGAACGATCACCATGGTTGATTTCTATGGAGCGGGAGTTGTCATGGTTATAATGTTCTATCTGTTCCGGGGCAAGGAACCATGGAAATTGATAGCACAGCTCGTGTGTATGTATTATATCAATGCACAGTTGCTTAGTGGATATTGTTATACATTTAGTATAGCGGGACATAGCTTTGAATTCCCGCAGCAGGCGTTTGCGCTCATCGCATTGCCGGTGATATGGCTATACAATGGAAAACTGGGATACCATAAGAAGTGGTTTAAATACTTCTGTTATGCATTTTATCCGGGACACTTGCTTGTATTGTACATAATCTGGCAGATGGTGATGTAGACATTGTATGAGCAGAGAATCGGTGGTTTTTGCAGATATTGGGGAAAAGGAGAAATAAGATGAATGCAGCTCATAAGATAGTGGTTTTGGTTGGCAGTATATTCCTTGCTGTCGGTGTTTTCGTGGGAATTATATTTGCAATTGTGGCGGAGCCTGGCAAATTCCCCCTGGCTATGCTGAGCCTTCCGGGAAGTTTCTTACTGATCGGTGGGGGAATGGACATAGTGGTGGCGATATTGGTTCACAACAAGAAGATGATAGTGAAAAAGGGCGTGAGGTACCCTGCAAAGATATATGGATACACGGAGAATACTTCTGTCAGGGTGAACAATACATATATGATGGACACAATCGTGCATTATTTTGACAGCTACCATGTTGAGCGGGAGGCTATAATACCAACGGGATTCACAAGGGGTGCCGGCATGTACCCGATAGGTCTGACGATAGATATATTTGAGTACAACGGCAAATACGGCTATGATCCGGATTCAGTAAGGGATGAGAGGCTTCCTGGTGAGGAAGAGCTCATGGACGACAAGCCGGTGGCACCGGATAAGCTGAGACTTGTGGCGGTCAGATGCCCGAATTGTGGTTCGAGTTTCCGTGCAGCGACTGGATATTCCAGCAAATGTCCTTATTGTGGAAATTACTTGAATGTGAATATGTAATCCTGAAAAAGAGCGTGGGTGAGTCGAACCCACGCTCTAGCAAAAAGGAGATAATTTTATGCACAAACCTACGAAACAACAACAAAAAGATAAAAACAAGCCGTTATAGAAGATTCCACTAAAATGCCGAGAATGAGTCAAAACTGCCCAACTCAATATGCAATTTTACCCGTGTTAAGCAAAAAATACACTTGACATATAACTATTAACCAGTGTGAATTGGTAAAAATATCTATAAAGAAATCAATAAATCGCAAAATTTTGCTAATTAATCCAAAAATATTCTATTCTTTCAAATCCCGTATCAACTTATAATGAGTACAGTCAATGAGGCAAGACAAAAAAAATAAAACACACAAAGCCAAAGGATGTGTTAAGTTTCAGAAAACTTAACATGCAGCATCAGCCCTTGCCGAAGGCAATTACAAATGGGCTGATGTTCAAAGAACAGGAGGGAATGTAATATGAGAAAAAGAAGAATTTTAGCTGTAGCAGCAGCTGCAACACTTGCTTTATCAATGGTAGGATGTGGATCAGGCGGAAGTTCAAGTGGCGGAAGCTCAAGCAGTGGAGGAGCCAACAAGGACAAGCCACTTTGCTGGTTCAACCGTCAGCCATCTAACAGTTCAACAGGAGAGCTTGACAAGGACGCTCTTAGCTACAACAAGGACACATATTATGTAGGATTTGATGCTAATCAGGGTGCTGAGCTCCAGGGCCAGATGGTTCTTGATTACATCAAGGCAAATGCAGCAACGATCGATCGTAACGGTGATGGAGTCATCGGATATGTACTTGCAATCGGTGATATCGGACACAATGATTCAATCGCACGTACAAGAGGTGTTCGTTCAGCACTTGGCACAGGAGTTGATGCAAACGGAGCAGTTGATTCAACACCAGCCGGAACAAACGTAGATGGTAAGGCAACAGTAGTACAGGATGCTAAGCTTGATGTTGATGGCAAGACATATACGATCAGAGAGCTTGCATCACAGGAGATGAAGAACTCAGCAGGAGCTACATGGGATGCAGCTACAGCTGGTAATGCAATAGGAACATGGACAGCATCATTTGGTGATCAGATCGATGTAGTTGTTTCAAATAACGATGGTATGGGAATGTCAATGTTCAATGCCTGGGCAAAGGACAACAAGGTTCCTACATTTGGATACGATGCTAACAGCGATGCAGTTGCAGCAATTGCAGAGGGCTACGGCGGAACAATTTCACAGCATGCAGATGTTCAGGCTTACCTGACACTGAGAGTTCTCCGTAACGCACTTGATGGTGTAGATGTTGATACTGGTATCGGTACAGCAGACGAGGCTGGAAACCAGCTTGAGGAAGGTGTTGACTACAGATACAGCGCAGACGAGAGATCATACTACGCACTGAATGTGGCAGTAACAGCAGACAACTATCAGGATTTCACAGATTCAACAAAGGTTTATGACAAGGTTTCAAAGCAGCTTGACTCAAGCAAGAGCCCAAGCAAGAAGGTATGGCTTGATATCTACAACGCTTCAGATAACTTCCTGAGCTCAACATACCAGCCACTTCTTCAGAACTACGATGACCTTCTTAACCTGAATGTAGATTACATCGGTGGTGATGGACAGACAGAGTCTAACATTACAAACCGTCTCGGCAACCCGGGTGAGTATGATGCATTTGCAATCAACATGGTTAAAACAGACAATGCATCATCTTATACATCACTTCTTTCAAAATAAGGTTATTGCCCGGAAGAAAACAGCATAGATACAGAAGGGCATCAGATAAAAATGGTGTCCTTCTTTTCAAAGAAAAGGAAGTAGAATTATGGCAGAGGATAAGAATAAATATGTCTTATCGATTAACGGCATGAGCAAATCGTTCGGAAGAAATAAGGTTCTGAATCATATCAATCTGAATGTCAGACCTGGAACAATCATGGGACTTATGGGTGAAAATGGTGCCGGTAAATCGACAATGATGAAATGTCTCTTCGGAACTTATCAAAAGGACGAAGGAACAATAATATTAGATGGAAAAGAAGTTAATTTTTCTGGCCCAAAGGATGCACTTGAAAATGGTGTCGCAATGGTTCATCAGGAATTAAACCAGTGTCTGGAGCGCAGTGTCATTGACAATATGTTCTTAGGACGCTATCCGAAGAATTCATTGGGAATGATTGACGAAGGAAGAATGAGAAAAGAAACTTCCGATTTATTCCGTAAACTTGGTATTACTGTTAATCTGACACAGCCAATGAAAAAAATGTCTGTATCACAGCGCCAGATGTGTGAAATTGCAAAAGCAATTTCTTATCATTCCAAAGTAATCGTATTAGACGAGCCGACTTCATCACTGACAGCACCGGAGGTTGCAAAACTTTTCAAGATGATGCGGCAGTTAAAAGAACAGGGAATTTCATTGATTTATATTTCACATAAAATGGATGAAATTTTTGAAATTTGTGATGAAATATCAGTTCTTCGGGATGGCAGCCTTGTTATGACAAAGGCAAGTAAAGATACCAATATGAATGAACTGATTTCTGCAATGGTTGGCCGTTCTTTGGATAACCGTTTTCCACCGGTAGATAACCAGCCTGGTGAAACGGTTCTTTCTATACAGAATCTTTCAACTAAGTATGCACCAAAATTACAGAATATTTCTTTTGATATTAAAGAAGGAGAAATTTTTGGACTGTATGGTCTGGTTGGAGCCGGTCGTACGGAACTATTGGAAACTATTTTTGGTATGCGTACCAGAGCGGCAGGAAATGTAATTTATAATGGAAAAGTAATGAATTTTACATCCCCGAAAGATGCAATGGATCATGGATTTGCTTTAATTACAGAAGAACGAAAAGCAAATGGACTTTTCCTGAAAGCAGATATTACATTTAATACTACAATCGCCAATATGAATCATTATAAAAATGGATTCGCACTTTCCAATGATGATATGATTCGTGCGACGGCAGAAGAAATTAAAGTCATGCATACAAAATGTATGGGACCAGATGATATGATTTCCAGTTTGTCCGGAGGAAATCAGCAGAAGGCAATATTTGGTAAATGGCTGGAGCGCTCACCAAATATATTTATGATGGACGATCCTACAAGAGGAATTGATGTAGGTGCCAAATACGAAATATATGAATTAATTATCAATATGGCAAAACAGGGAAAAACAATCATTGTTGTATCCTCTGAGATGCCGGAAATCCTTGGAATCACAAACCGGATTGGTGTTATGACAAATGTACATCTTGCCGGAATTGTTAATACTAAGGAAACAAATCAGGAAGAGTTATTAAGACTCAGTGCGAAATATTTATAATCAGGAAGGAGCATTGGATATGGCAGACAGTAGTATTATTCTTTCATCCGCTGCAGAGGCAGAGCTTTTGAAGCCGATTGATGAATATGTAGGAAAAATACAGGCACAGATTGATGAACTTCGTAAGGATGGTTCAGATAAGGTGCGCAGCTTAAAAAATCACATTGCAATCGTAAAGGAAAATAAGAATTTAACAAAAGAAGAAAAGAGCAGAATGATTGCAAAGGACAAGGAAGCCTTAGAAAAGGCAAAAGCGGTGGAGTCTTCGAATAAAGACAAAGTATCAAAGCTTATCGCAGATGCAGAAGGTTATCTTGCAAAACATTATAAAAATGATTACTATCAGAAAGTTGCTGATAGCTGCAAAGCTGAGAAAGAAGCTGAAAATGCAGAATACAAAAATATATGTGCTTCCATCAAAGCAGAGCATGAGCAGAATATGAGCAGACTCAGCGATGCAGATGAGAAAAAAGACGAGAAGTATGTTTATAAGAATAAATTATTTGATGCCCAGATGGCACATGAGTCCAGACTTCAGGAGATTAAGGACAGAAGGCATGATGCATATGCACATAAGTATCATCTGATTGACTTACTCCGTATGTCAAGATATACATTTGCACAGAAGAGAGCACAGAAATTTGAAAATTACAAATATACCTTTAATACCACACAGTTCCTTTATAAAAATGGATTGTATATTGTCATTATTTTAATCTTCATTGCTTTATGTATTATTACACCGGTTGTAAAGAATACACAGTTACTGACAACGACAAACATCTTAAATATTCTGCAGCAGGCTTCACCAAGAATGTTCTTGGCATTAGGTGTTGCAGGACTGATTCTTTTAACAGGTACTGACCTTTCTGTTGGACGTATGGTTGGTATGGGTATGGTAACAGCAACCATCATCATGCATAATGGAATTAATACAGGTGGTGTATTTGGCCATATCTTTGACTTTACCGGTATCCCGGTTGCTGCAAGAGCAATTCTTGCATTGGCAGTCTGTATTGTACTTACAACAGCATTTTCTATGCTGGCAGGCTTCTTTATGGCGAAGTTCAAGATGCATCCGTTTATTTCAACCATGGCAAACATGCTGATTATTTTCGGACTTGTAACATATGCAACAAAAGGTGTTTCCTTCGGAGCTATTGATTCTGCAATCCCGGCTATGTTTATTCCGCAGATTGGAAAATTCCCGACAATTATCCTTTGGGCTGTTGTTGCAATTATCGTAGTATGGTTCATCTGGAATAAAACAACATTTGGTAAGAATCTGTATGCGGTTGGTGGAAATCCTGAAGCAGCAGCAGTTTCCGGTATATCTGTATTTAAAGTAACATTAGGAGCATTTATTCTGGCAGGTATCCTGTATGGATTTGGTTCCTGGCTGGAATGTAACAGAATGGTTGGTTCCGGTAGTGCAGCATATGGACAAGGATGGGATATGGATGCTATTGCAGCCTGCGTAGTTGGTGGTGTATCTTTTACCGGTGGTATTGGTAAGATTTCCGGAGTTGTAACTGGTGTACTTATCTTTACATCCCTTACATATTCCCTTACCATTCTGGGTATTGATACAAATCTTCAGTTTATTTTCGAAGGAATCATCATTTTGGCAGCAGTAACACTTGACTGTCTGAAATATGTACAGAAAAAATAAGTAATTCGTAATCAGAATCATTCACATATAATCACCATAGGCCGCCCGCTCATCGCCAGAGATGAATGGACGGCCTAAACAATATCAGGTATTCAGAAAAAGACATTTGTCTGATATAATAAGAGCAGGAGAAGAAAGAGCTGAACATGCTGAAAGAGGAACGTCATATGGAAAAGTATAAAGTGATTTTAGTTGATGATGAAATAGAAGCAATCCAGGCAATGGAACATAAGATGGACTGGGATGGACTGGGCTTTGAGGTGTCAGGCAGTGCAACCAATGGAGTGAAAGCCCTGGAACTGGTAGAAAATATACAGCCGGATGTTGTGATAACCGATATAAAAATGCCTTATATGAATGGCCTGGAACTGGCGCAGAAGTTAAATAATGATTATCCAAATATACATATTATTATTTTTACAGGATTTGATGAATTTGAATATGCCAAAGAGGCAGTACATCTGGAAATTGAAGAATATATGTTAAAGCCGGTAAATGCAGTTGAATTATCTGACTGCATGGAAAGACTGAAAGAGACTTTAAACCGGGAAAGAGAAGAAAAATTAAATGTTAAAAAACTGCAAAATTATTTCCAGGATGCACTTCCGGTGCTAAGGACGAATTTTTTTGTTTCGTTAATTGAAGGCAGGGTAAATGAGACAGAATATGAGAAATTTTTATCTGCCTATCAGATTCCACTGGAGGGACCCTATTATTGCAGCGTGGTATTTCATACTTCAGAGCACCATGTGCCGGAAGGAATGAATCCATTGTTGTTATCCATGTCTGTCGAGCATGAAATAAAGGAAAGGATTGCATCAGAACTCAACTGTCAGGAATTTATGTATCTTGGGAATACAGTTTTGATAGTATCGCTTGATTCAGAAGATAAGGCAACAGAACTGACAGATTTTTGCGATAGATTCTGCAGATGGGCGAACCGTGTGATTGGTGCAGTTGTAACGGCTGGTGTTGGAAGATATTGCGATAGTCTTTTGAATATCAGTAATTCTTATGAAGGTGCAAGAAAAGCAGTATCCTACCGGGTTCTTTATGGAACTGCAAGGGCTATAAATATTGCGGAAGTAGTTCCACGGGAGCAGACGGTAGCCGTACAGTCAGAAGATACAAAAATGCATGAGTTGTTTAAAACGATTTATCTTGGAAATGTAAAAGACATTGAGTCAGCAGTAGAAAGGGAAGTGGAAAAACTTCATAAAAGTGCTGCCACAGTAAATCAGTATCATTTATCAGTTATGGAGATGGTAGGTGCTTTTTACCGGTTCTGCGCCAATAATTTTATGGACTTTAATGATTTTTTTGAAGAAAAAGAAAATCTCTATGAAAAGGTGCCGGAACTGGATAAAGCAACTCTGATGAAGTGGATGAAAAAAGCAGCAGTGGCAATTAGTGAAAAGTTGAAAAGTGCAAGAAATAATACTTCAAGGCGGCTGATTACAGATGCAAAGAATGTTGTGGCAGAGCGTTATATGGAACCTGATTTTTCCCTGGATACGGTATGCTCAGTGCTTGGTGTATCCAATTCGTATTTTTCAACAATATTTAAAAAAGAAACCGGGAAATCCTTTATTACATATCTGACGGATTACCGGATGGATGTTGCAGTCAGGCTTATCGTAGAAACCAATGATAAAAGTTATGAAATTGGAGAAAAAGTAGGGTATCTGGACGCAAATTACTTCAGTTATGTGTTTAAAAAGAAATTTGGAGTATCTCCGTCAAAATACAGAAAATCACCAGAATAGGAATATGGATAGGTATGAATCAGAAAAAAAACAGAAAGAAAAAGCACGAAAAAAGGAATATAATTCAAAATATGATGCAGAATATTTCAGCCTGGATGGATATACAGTCACTGCTTATGACAGTTCTTTCTGCCCTGACCATTGTTACAACAATAGTTATGGGATTACTGATTTATAGCCGTTTTAAAATGTCAGTAAAAGAAACCGCAATTTCCAATGCAGAAAGCCGGATAGAGAGTACAGTGGATCAGGTAAATAATGAACTGCGGAATATGAGACAGATTTGTAATGCTGTTAATTATAATATTGTGCAGGAATATGATATTTCTGATCAGGAATTCAGCAGGCAGTTCAGCCTGTTGTATGAAGTAAATAATGATAAGCTGCAGAGTATGGCTCTTTATGACAGTGATGGTAAAATTATTGCAGCAGAACCAGTGGCTACCAGAGAAAAGAATCAGAAAGTAACAGAGCAGGACTGGTATAAAAGTGCTACAGATGAGATAGAAAATATACATATATCAACACCCCATATTCAGGATTTGTTTGGGAATGAGACATATCAATATAACTGGGTGGTGTCTTTAAGCAGCCTGGTGGATATGAATCATGGTGACACTCCGGACAGTGGAGTATTGCTGGTTGATATGAAGTATTCCATGATAGAAGAGGTTTTAGATAACCTGAATGAAGCAGCGGGAGAGACGTATTATTATTTATGTACAGATGATGGAGAAATTCTTTATCACCCAAGAAAAGCAGAAATAGACAGGGGATTTTTTACAGAAGATAGCAGTACAGCTGCTGGTTATGCAGATGGTACATATGAGATTTCTGTGAATGGGGTAAAAAGTAATATAGTAGTGAACAGTCTATCTTATACCGGATGGAAACTGGTAGGAGTTGTACCGGAGGGTGTGCAGACGGCAAGCATTAATAAGTTCCGGTATTATATAATTGCCACGGCAATTATTCTTCTGATGATGCTTTTTGTTGTGAATAAAATTATGGCAAAAAAGATTTCAAAACCGATTTTGAAATTGGATGAATCCGTAAAGTCTTATGAAACAGGAGAAAAGACTGAAATATATATAGGGGGTGCTTCGGAGATAAGGCATCTGGCATATTCTGTCCAGAATTCATATAAGCAGATAGAACAATTGATGGAAGAAATTATCCGGCAGCAGAATAAGCGGAGAAAAAGTGAAATGGATGCACTGCAAAGCCAGATTAATCCACATTTTCTTTATAATACACTGGAATCCATCACCTGGATGGTAGAGGCAAATAAGAATGAAGAAGCTGTTTTTATGATTTCGGAACTGGCAAAACTGCTTCGCATCAGTCTTTCAAAAGGAAAAACAGTGATAAGGATTTCGGAAGAATTACAACATAGCAAAAGTTATATGAATATACAGCAGATTCGTTATAAAGACCGTTTTCAGGTGGAATTTCTGATTGATAAAAACGTAGAGGAATGCTGTACTGTAAAACTGGTAGTACAGCCATTGCTTGAAAATGCAATTTATTATGGAGTAGGAAATATGGATGAAGATGAGGGCGGCAAAATTATTGTCCGCGGTGAGCAGAAAGGGAATGATATTTTCCTGTCGGTAGAGGACAATGGAATGGGCATGAGCCAGGAAGTGGTTGATAATCTTCTGACAAATAGTGAAAAAGTTCCAAAGCATGGTTCGGGAGTTGGGCTTATCAATGTGCATACCAGAATACAACTGATGTTTGGCAAAGAATATGGATTAAAAATTTACAGTGAGCCGGATGAAGGAACAAAGGCTGTAATACATATCCCGGCAATTCCCTATTCAGAGGAAAAACGTGGAGAACTTGAAAATCAGAACAGAAAAAGAGAGAGGGTAGAAGATGAAAAAAAATAAGATTACCTTTATCCTCACAGAACTGATGCTTATTGTACTGGCTGCATTTTTTATAATCAGGATTTTTTCAGATAATGAGTCTATGAAAAGAGTTGCGGTTATTGTGGAAGATTCCGGAGATAAGAGATGGGATGCATTGCTGAATGGGTTAAAACAGTCTGCGGAAAATAATAATCTGCATCTGATCATTTGTAATACAGATTTAATTGAAAGCATAGAGGATGAAGAAGAACTGATTAATGAACAACTGCAGAATAATGTAGATGCATTTGTAATCTGTCCGGCTCCGGGAAAAGAAACAAAGACTATGCTAAACCGGCTGCAGGGAGAGAGACCGTTTATACTGATTAATGAGGATACCTACGCAGAAGAGCCATCTGGTTATGCAACGGTAAAACCGGATAATTATAAGATTGGTCAGATGCTTGCGGAGCGGTTAATACAGGATGATGAAGAACAACTGGAGAATAAAAAAATCGGTGTCATTCTTGGAAAGGCAGAGACAGAGGAAAGTGTGGACAGAATTGCAGGGTTAAAAGATGGACTGGAGGGAAGTGGTTGTGAAATTTTATGGGAGTACAATTATGCCAGGGGAAACCAGAACACCAGTGAGATTATTGCATCTAAGAAACAGGTGGATTATCTGGTAATTCTGGACAATTGGGCATTAGAAGAAGTGGGTGAGGCTGCAGAAGAAAATAAGTATCACGGTGCAAAGATTTATGGAGTTGGAAGCAGTGAAAAAGCAATTGTGTTATTAGATAATCAGAATATAGAATGTCTTGTCGTACCGGATGATTATGAGACGGGGTATAAGAGTATGAATGAGATTGCAAAAAAGCTAAGACATTCCTTTTACAAAATGAACAGTTGTGAAACAGAAGTCAGAATAATCAATAAAGAAGATTTGTATTCAAAAGATCTGGAAAGGTTTTTGTATTCATATGAGTAGAACAAGAAGAAGGACAATGGCGGTTACGGTAACACTGATAATACTGATACTGGTGCTGCCCGGATGCAATCAGAAGACAAAGCGGATAGAAAATACACTGAGGGTGAGTGTAGTTACCTATACGCATGATGACCCGTTTATCAACGCCACGGTGGATGAACTGAAGGAAGAGTTAAAGAAGCGGGAAACAGAAGAACGGAAGATTATAACATCTGTCAGAAGTGCAGATAATGATCAGAAAGCCCAGAATGAAATTATCGAAGAAATGATAGATGCCGGATGCGATATCTTATGTGTAAATCTGGTTGACCGAACGGATCCGACAACCGTTATCAGACTGGCAAGACAGCATGATATTCCTGTCATTTTCTTTAACAGAGAACCGGTTCCGGAGGATTTGTCGCAGTGGAATCAACTATACTATGTGGGATGTGAGGCAAAACAGTCCGGCGAGATGCAGGGAGAAATTGCAGCAGATTATATAAAGAATCATCCTGAGGTTGACAGGAATCAGGATGGGAGAATTCAGTATATTTTACTGGAGGGAGAGGCTGGACATCAGGATGCCATCAGCCGTACAGACAGTTCAGTAAAGACACTGATAGAACAGGGAATCAATCTGGAAAAACTGAGCTACCTGTTTGCAGACTGGAACAGGGGACAGGCGGAAAATAGAATGAATCAGATTATCAGTCAGTATGGGACAGAAGTGGAGATGGTTATTTCCAATAATGATGAAATGGCATTAGGGGCAATTGAAGCGTATAAAGATGCCGGTTATAATCAGAAAGAGTGGCCGATTATATTTGGCATTGACGGATTGGAAGATGCATTAGAGGCAATACAGAATGGAACCATGCAGGGAACCGTATATAATGACAAGGAAGACCAGGCTGGAGAAATGGCAAGGCTTGCAGTGGACATTTACGATGGAAAAAATCAGGAAGTACAAAGCCTGCAGGAAGAAAAATACTATGTATCCCAGTATCGTAAAGTTGACATCAGTAATGTTGAAGATTTTATAAAATAGTGACGAAGAGGAAATATTATGCAGGAAGATTCAAAGTGGCTGAATGATTTTTATCAGGAAGTTAATGCTGGAAAAAGAATGGAACTATGGCAGAAGCACGGGTGTACGGAACAAGCAGAAGGAGATACTTTCCGGGAGCAGCTTTTATATGCTCGATATGGAAAGAAGAAAAAGAAAGAGGATACCTTTATTGGTTATCTGATGCAGATGAAATATCTTTCGGAAAGTACCGGAGTAGATTTTTCGGGACAGCGGAAGAAACAGGCAGTTGAAATCATAAATGGGTTATATCTTCTGGATGTAGAGAATCGAAGCCGGGTGGAACAGGAGATACTTCAGGCAGAATTAAAGAATACGTTTCTTACATTTATGGATGTGAGTAAAAAGGGGAGAGGGTTCACCTCTTTAGTATTTGGAATGGGACAGCTGTCGGAGGAAGGAATTGCTAAAAAAATTGCAGAGCAGATAAGTGCAATTGCATTTACAATGCCACATAAATTTCATATGGACAGGGAATTTGCAGTTTTGCAGAAAGCTGCGTTGGAAGCATTCCGGCAGCAATACCCTGAGCGGGAGCATTTCCTGATGAAATAGCTGCGGACTTCTATCGGACAATAGCTGCAAAGAGTATTTTTGCAGCTATTGTCGAAAATTGACAAAAATCGTGAGAATAAATCAAATGAAAAGTGTGAATGTTTGACAATTTTGTTGAGAAATAATATCATTAACGAATAGACAAATATGGGATATTATTTGTTGAAATTGAAAAAGGTAATGTATGAGTATAAGTAAAGGGTGGTGCTTGAAATGAGTCTGGTTTTTACCAATGACAACTGTATTGGGTGTAACAAATGTATTCGCGTGTGTCCTTGTCCGGGGGCATGTGTGGCAGTAACAGAAGAAGATGGAACAGAGCGGATTCAGGTAGATCCGGCAAAGTGTATTGGTTGTGGTGCATGTATGGATGCCTGCAAGCATGGTGCAAGAGAGTTTGAAGATGATACGGAGCAATTCTTTGCAGACCTTGCAAAAGGTGAGAAAATATCCATACTATTAGCTCCGGCGTTCAAGGCAAACTATCCTGAAGATTATGAGAGGGTATTGGGAGGATTAAAGAATCTTGGAGTGAACCGTATAATCAGTGTATCTTTCGGTGCAGACATTACAACCTGGGGATATCTTAATTATGTAAAGAAATACAACTTTACCGGTGGAATTTCCCAGCCATGTCCGGCAATTGTGGGATATATTGAACACTACTTACCGGAACTTCTTCCAAAGTTATTCCCGGTACACAGTCCGATGATGTGCAGCGCAATTTATGCAAAACAGGAGATGGAAATTACGGATAAACTGGCATTTATCAGTCCATGTGTTGCAAAATGGTCAGAGATTCATGACCCGGATACAGAAGGCTATGTATCGTATAATGTGACATTTGATCATTTGATGAAATATGTAAGAGAACATAATATATCAGGCACATTTGCCAGTGATGAAATTGAATATGGACTTGGTTCCATCTATCCGATGCCGGGTGGCTTAAAGGAAAATGTATACTGGTTCTTAGGGGACGATGTATATATACGCCAGATAGAAGGAGAGAAGCATACATATCGTTATTTAGAGGAGCATAAGGAAGAAATTGCAAAGGGCATGAATAAGGAATTATTCATTGATGCATTAAACTGTGGCATGGGTTGTATTTATGGAACCGGTGTCGAAGAGGAAATTGCAAGAACAGATACAGCTTTATATAATATCCATCAGATACAGGAGAACTGTAAGAAGAATACGAAGAACAGTGCCTGGTCAAGAAAACTGACTCCGGCACAGCGGCTTGCAAAATTAAATAAGCAGTTCTCAAAATTAAAACTGGAGAATTATCTTAGAAAATATACAGACTGCTCCGAAGAGTGCAATTATAAACTTCCGTCTACAGAGGAACTGAATCAGATTTATGATGAGATGGGCAAGAAGACGAAGGAAGCAAGATGCATTGACTGCGAATGCTGTGGCTATGAAAGCTGTGAAAAGATGGCATTTGCTATTTATAATGGCTTTAATAAGAAGGAAAATTGTATTCATTTTGTAAAGGATACCGTAGAGGAAGAGAAGAAGAGAGCATTAGAACTTGCTGATGAAATCAAGGCAGAAAAAGATGCAGTGGAGAAACAGCAGGAGAATATTAAAACAACGGTGGAGACAGTCAATGACTTGTTTGTATCACTCTATGATTCTGTGGATGATATGGTGAATGGAAACGAAAGTAATGCGACGGAATGCAGTGCAGTATCAGAGGAAATTGGTAATGTGTCTGAATTCTGTGAGAAGCTGACTGGCAGAATGCAGGAGATTGATATGCTGTTGGAATCTATGGCAGAGAATAATCAGGAAGTAGTCTCCATTGCTGCACAGACTAACCTTCTGGCATTGAATGCCAATATCGAAGCAGCCCGTGCAGGAGAGGCGGGAAGAGGTTTTGCAGTAGTTGCAGATGAGATAAATAAACTGGCCATGAATTCCAAGGATACGGCATCCCGGAGTACAGAGAGCCAGACAAAGGTAAAAGAATCCATTGCGGAGATTATCAAAGATGCGGATGAGCTGGCAAATGTTGTAAATGATACCGGCAACCGGATTCAGAATCTTGCCGCAGCAACGGAGGAGATTGCAGCATCGTCCAATGTGATTTTAAGTGCCGCAAATAGTGTAAAGAGCACGTTGGAACAATTATAAAAATGGTTTACAGAATCGCAGGTGAGAAATCATCCGGTTGCATTCTAGCTTTCATTGGAGTATGATTGCGTTGGTATGGAACAGGTCAGTTCCTACGAATATAGATGCACAGGAGGAGAAAGACATCATGAAAATGAAAACCAGACAAATTACAGTTACTGCAATTATGCTTGCAATCTGTATTGCAAGTCAGTTCTTTAAGAACTTAAGTGTATACATAACAGGTCCGATTATCAATGCAGCATTAATTTTAACCGTATTATATGCGGGACTGGTATGCGGAATTATTTTAAGTATTATTACACCGGTTACGGCATTCTTTATTACCGGAAGCC
>ERZ779664.689-NODE-689-length-15507-cov-1.894771_pt1 | contig 15507 bp, 15 predicted proteins | sample MGYA00511478_ERZ779664 | MGnify/ENA primary metagenome ERZ779664 (study PRJEB29588, sample SAMEA2160437) | human gut metagenome | biome: human gut; feature: human-associated habitat; material: faeces | place: Denmark | collected 2008/2010 ...
CTTGCCCCCAGACGAGGGATATCAAGGTGCGCTTCCTCAAAAGGGTGACTATGGCGACTATGTTCAATCAAAAAGAACCGAGATATATCACACTTTTGCAAAACATCTTGTTGCAAACGGGAAAGCATTTCCATGTTTTTGTGAAAAGTCTGAAACCAAAGCCGACATTTTGGAAAGAAGAAACGAACAACTTGAACAAACCGATGACATTGAGGCAAAAGACCCTTGCAGAAACCTTTCATATGAGCAAATCGAGGCGAATATCAGAGCAGGAAAGCCTTTTGCACTCAGGTTGCTTTCATCTGGTGATGCAGAAAAGACTTTTGAGTTTGAAGACCTTATAAAGGGCAAAAGAACTGTTCGTGAAAACACAAAAGACATTGTTTTGATAAAGCGCAATGGCATTCCTGTCTATGCAATGGCACACCTTGTTGATGACACTCTCATGGGAACCACAATTGTTGTTCGTGGAGAAGAGTGGTATCCATCACTTGCAGCCCACCTTGAACTTTTTGATGCTTGCGGACTTGCACATCTTAAATATGCACACACCCCAGTAATTTGCAAACTTGACGAAAGCGGAAACAAACGCAAACTCAGCAAACGAAAAGACCCAGAAGCCGATGTTCGCTATTATGTTGAAAAAGGCTATCCTAGGCAAGCGGTTGTTGAATATTTGGTGAACCTTTTGAACTCAGATTTCGAGGTTTGGAGAGCGAAAAATCCAACAGCAAACTATCTTGATTTTGATTTCAAAATTTCTAAAATTTCATCAAACAACCCAATGTTCGACATTGTAAAAATGGACGATGTTTCGAAAAATGTAATCAGCAGAATGAGTGCAGAAGAGGTTTATGAAAATGTTTTAAACCATTCAAAAGAGTTTGATGCAGATTTTGCAAAAATTTGGGAAAAACACAAACAAACTGCACTTGCTGTTCTTTCAATTGGTCGTGATGTTGAGCGTCCAAGAAAAGACCTTACAACTTTTGCAGATGCAAAAAATCTTTACAGTTACATGTTTAATGAACTTTTGAATAAAGAATCACTTTTGAATTTTGACGGAAAAGTTGACAAAGAAACAATCAAAACTTTCCTTTCAGAATATGCAAAACATGTTGACCTTTCTTTTGATAATTCCGAGTGGTTTGCACAGGTGAAAGAAATTGCTGGCGAGTGTGGTTTTGCAACTGACAACAAACTTTATAAAGCAAATCCAGAGGCTTTCAAAGGAAATGTTGCTGATGCTTGCGCACTCATTCGTGTTGCTGTCACCGGAACAAATCAAACCCCAGACCTTTGCACAATTTTGAAAATCCTTGGCAAAGAAGAGGTTGAAAAACGACTTGCTTTTGTTCTTGAAAACTTATAAAATCAAAAATAAAACGCAAAAATATTAAAAAAGAGTGCAATTTCGCACTCTTTTTTTGTCAAATGCTCAAAATTGTTTGAAGCAATCAATAAAATATTGTATCATATTATGGTATCAAAGGAGAAAAAATATGAGAACAGTTGGAACATCTGCTTTCGGAGTGAGAACTCCAATCATCAGAAACGGAGACAATCTTGTTGACATTGTTGCAACAAGCGTTGTGAACGTTGCGAAAGACAAAAATTTTGAACTTAAAGACAAAGACATTGTTGCTGTAACCGAGGCGGTTGTTGCAATTTCACAAGGGAACTTTGCGTCGGTTGACGACATTGCAAAAGATGTGCGAAGCAAAGTTGGAGAAGGAAAGGTTGGTTTGATATTTCCAATTCTTTCAAGAAACCGTTTTGTTGGAATCTTGGAAGGAATTTCAAAGTCTGTTGACGAACTAGTAATTCAACTTTCATATCCATGTGACGAGGTTGGAAACCCTCTTGTTTCTGCCAAAGAACTTTATGAAAAGGGAATCTATACCTATGGAAAGTCATACACTGCCGAAGAGTTCTATAAACTTGTTGGCAAGGTTGAACATCCATTCACCGGCGTTGACTATATCAAAGAATATTTGAGCGTTTGTGGCAAAAAAGCAACCGTGATTTTGTCAAACGACCCACTTGAAATTTTGAAATATACAAACAAGGTTATTGTTGCAAGCATCCACACAAGAGAAATGAACAAAGACCTTTTAAAGAAAAATGGGGCAAAAGTTGTGATCGGCCTTGATGACATTTTGAACAAGCCAAGCAAAGTTCATGGCTATCATGAAAAATATGGCGTTCTTGGCTCTAACCGTTCAACAGACGGACACCTTAAATTGTTCCCAAGAAATGGCGAAGAGTTTGCACTTGCACTTCAAAAAGAACTTAAAAAACGCACAGGCAAAACACTTGAATGCATGGTATATGGCGATGGTGCGTTCAAAGACCCAGTTGGCGGAATTTGGGAACTTGCCGACCCAGTTGTAAGCCCTGGTCACACAAAAGGCTTGAACGGAACTCCAAGCGAAATTAAACTTAAATATGTTGCGGACAACAATTTCGAAAATCTTCGTGGCGAAGAACTTGAAAAGGCAATGAGAGAGTTCATTAAAAACAAAACCAAAGACACCAAAAACAAAAAAGAATGTCTTGGAACAACCCCAAGAAGAATTGTAGACCTTGTTGGTTCACTTTGCGACCTTATGAGTGGAAGTGGAGACAAAGGAACCCCAGTTGTGCTTATCACAGGCTATTTCGACAACCTTTCAAATGACTAGTTTTGATAAATCGACTATGAATTTTTCTATTTGTAAAAAATATACAGAGTTAGAACTTAAAGAGTTAGATATTAAAAGTCTAATTCTTTTTTATTTGTGAAATTTATAATCGCCAAAAATATTTTATCTATTGATGATGGAATTGCTGATAGAAAAAATGGTGTTTTTAAATATCAAAAATAATTTATATATTTGTAACTTTTTTTACGTTTGTGTGTTATAATGGTTCATACAGAGGAGAATTATCGTGGGTAGAAGAAGTATAATATCTATGACAGCAGTAAGAAGAATTGCTTCAATGTCTAATAGAGTAAAAAGAGAAAAATATAATAATGAACTGATAAAATCACAAGGCAATGAAAAGACACGACCTCCCCAATATAGTTTAAATAAAGTTGATTTTAACATTACGTCAAGGATTGCTCGTATTGAGATATTACAAACACAGGAATATAGAACAATACAAAAATATATAACGCAGAACTATGAGAAATATCCAGTTTACTCTGAATGGAAGATTAAAGAGAAAATATTAAAGAAAACATTAAAATTGACAAACTCAGAATTGGAGTTACTGAACGTTAACGATGATGAGTTGATAAGGATGTTTGCCGAAGAAATTGTTTTAAAACTGGATAATGAAGAATTGTTTCCTTCATGGTTTATAAAAATGTATTTGAAAAGAGATTTGGATTTTGATTTGCAAACCATGAAAAATGAATTAGATGATTATATTGGAAATCAAAATAACAAAATTAACGTTCAACAAACAAATATTGATTGTTATAATAATGAAATTGTTGATTATAAAATAAAACTTCAAAAGCAACAAAAAAGAGGAAATAAATTAGTGTCAAAATTACAAAAATTATCTATATCAAAACCAAATATATTAAAATCAATAATCTCTTTCGGAATATATAATTATTTAATATCGAACAAAAGAAAAAGAAAATTAGAATTGAAATTGTCTACCTGTTATAATTTGATAGAAGAATTTAATAAAAATATTTTGGAAGACAGTGACGAGATAACTAAATGTAATAAAAATATAAAAAATTGCGAATCAAATATTGGTAAAAAAGAAAAAGAGTTTAAAAATAAAAAAGAAGTAAGAATAAGTGATTATAACAAAAACTTGTCTGAGGTAAAGCCGTTATCAAACATCGTTGCACAAGATGAAAGTTTTACGATGTTGAAACTATTTAGTGGGCTTGAATATGAAAAAATAATTGGTGTCTATATAATACATAACAAAGAAAAAGATAAATACTACGTTGGACAATCAAAAGACGTGATGAAACGTATTAAACAACATTTCAACGGAACTGTTCCTAAAAACTCTGTGTTCGCTGAGGATTATTATACTTCACAAATGGAAAACAAAGATAATATTTTTGAATATAAAATTATTAGATGTGAGACAAAAGATGAATTAGATAGTTTGGAAAAGAAATTGATCTACGAATATGATTCTTGGAATAGTGGTTATAATGGCACTAGTGGAAATATTTAAGATAAAAACGAACCGTGATTGGTTCGTTTTTTATCTTTCAAGTTCCTCTTCGTCTTGTTTGGATTTTAGACCATTTTCTATGCTGGCAATTTTCTTTGCCTTCAAAAGATTGTCCAAATTTCGGTTTATGTTTTTTACGTTTGACGAATAAAGGTTTTCATATGCAATTTTAAGTGCATTTTTTGTGCTTATCTTTTTCATATACATTTTTTGCCCATTTGTGCAGAATTTTATACATTTTTCGTTATATATGTATAACAAAAATATTGACGATGTGCTTTTGATTGTTTTATACTTATATAACAATTTATAAATGTCAAAAATTATATCGCACAAAGGTGGAAAATGAAGAAGAAAGTTGTTTGGGGCGAAAAGCGTTATTATACCGATTGGAAAGATAATAGTTTCATGAAAACTATTGTTCTTCGCGAAAAGAAAATCAAGAATAACTATCGATATGTTCCATGCTGGTTTGTTCGCTTTTTTCAAGGACTTTTCTATTATGTTTTTGCTCTTCCAATTTTAACCATAATGCTCAAAGTTAAATATGGCGTTAAAGTATATGGAAAAAAGAACATGCGAAAAGTGAAAGGTGGGGCAATTTTAATCGGAAACCACACCCACGCAATGGACGGCTGTTTTGCATCGGTGAATGTTGCGTTTCCAAAACGAAACTATATCATTACAAAGAAAGACGCGGTCGAAGTTATTTTTGCAAAGCATTTCACAAAGGCACTTGGTGCACTTCCTTTGCCAGATGAACCAAAGGGTCTTGCAAATTTGAGCAAGGCTATTGATTTCTATTTGAAGCATGGCAAAACTGTGACAATTTTTCCAGAGGCGTGCGTTTGGCCATATTATAACAAACTTCGTCCACTTGCTCCGGCTAACTTTCACTATGCAGTGAAAAGCAATGTTCCAGTTGTTCCATTTTGCGTTACATATCGTTATGTAAAAGGCAAAAATTATTTGAATAAAAAACCAAAAGTAAACATTACAATTTTGGAACCAATCTATCCAGATTTGTCGCTTTCTCCAACCGAGGCAAAGAACAAACTTGCACAGCAAACAGAAGAGGCAATGCGAAAAGTGATTGACAAAGAAGATAACGTTGCTTTCTTTGAATATGTTCAAAAAGATAAAAACGATGAAACAAACAAGATAGAGGAGAACTAAAATGTATCATCAGATTTTTCATGTTGGAAATATTATTTTCTATATTTTGCTTGCAGTTTGTGGTGTTTTGTTGATTCAAAAAATCATTTATCACATTTTTGGACTTTTTCCATCAAAAAGATTTCCAGATGCAAAAAAAGACCATAAATATGCAATCATAATTCCTGCAAGAAACGAAAGCAAGGTTATTGCTGGGCTTCTTGATTCCATCAAAAATCAAAATTATAATAAAGATTTGCTCAAAACTTTTGTTGTTGTTGAACAAGAATCCGACCCAACTTGCGAAATTTGCAAAAACTATGAAAATGTTGAAGTATTTGTAAGGAAGCATCTTGAAAACAAGGGTAAAGGCTATGCTTTGGACGAGGTCATAAAACACATTTTTGCATCTAACGAAAAATATGAAGCATTTTTCATTTGTGATGCCGACAATGTTCTTGACAAGAACTTTATCATGGAAATGAACAAGTGTTTTGATATGGGCTATAAACTTTGCCTTGGCTATCGCAACAGCAAAAACTGGAATGGTGGCTGGGTTGCGTCTTGCAGTGCACTTACATTTTCAATGATAAACACCTTTCAAAACAAAAGCAAAGCACGCTTCAACAGAAATGTTGTTGTAAGCGGAACTGGATTTTATATTGCTTCTGACATTTTGGAAGAACTTGGCGGTTGGGATTTTTGCACCCTTACCGAAGACTATGAGATTTCAACCTATTCAACTCTTCACAACATTAAAAGCACCTATAACGAATATGCCGAATATTATGACGAGCAACCAACAAGCCTGAAAACAAGTTGGAATCAGCGCCTTCGCTGGTGCAAAGGATATAGCCAAGTAAACAAAAAATATAACAAAAAACTTATCAAAAGCGTGATTTTTGATAGAGAGAAACGCTTGAACAAATTTGAATATGTTTTCAGCATTTTGCCGGTTATGGGATTGATTGCAACAACAATTCTATACACGCTTTTCACATTTGTTCTTGCAATTGTTGGCTCTTGCATTGGCTCGGCATATGCTTGGCCGGTTTGGAGAGCGTTTATCACAGTTGTTGGCGCAATGTATTTGTTTTTTGTGCTCTATTCAATGGTAATGTTGATTGCGGAAAGAAAGCACACAAACATTACAATGAAAAACTCTTTGATATGTTGCTTGATGAGTCCATTTTATTGGGCTAGCTATGTTCCAATCTATGTCACCGCAATGTTTAAAAGAACGGTTGAGTGGAAGCCAATCATTCACAAAGTTCAAATGAGTGACGACGGAAAAACCTCGGTTGAAGCAACCTTGGAAGAGGGTGTGGAAAAGAAATAAAAGCACTAAAAATAATGCCTGAAACACTAAAATTGGTTTTGATAACTTCGTAAATTTGCAAAAAATTAGTTGTGGAAAACATTATAAATCAGAATTGAAGAAGCTTTGAAGAAAGTTATATTCAGTTAATGTGGTTTAAAAAGCGTTGCAAACATGAATTTGATTAGTTGTTGAACATGTTATAAAATTGAATTTATGCTTTATAAAAATAAAAATCTCACGGTGAAAGTGGGATTTTTTATTTTGGTTGATTTAAAAAGAAAAATATGGTGATAGAGTATAAGGAATAAGCCCAAAATTACGCTTTGAAGCGAGATTGATTTATTGTTTGATAAAATACTAATAAAACCCAATAGACCAAGAACATTGCGTGGTTTTTATTTTAAAATGAAACGGAAATATCAATTTTTTCGCATGAAAAAAAGCCTTGCAAAGGTGAACTTTGCTTGGCTTTCTATTTTTCGCACTAAGCCTTCATAAGTTTTTTTGTAACAAGGCTTCCGAAAGAAAGGGTAGAAGTTACAAATGCAACGATAACGCCTGCACCGAACTTGTAACCTTCACTGAACTTGGTTGAAACAACTTCAACATTCATAAGTGCTCCAACACTGATAAGTGCTGCAAGAGATGCTGCAAACATTACAAGTACTGCAATTCCTGCAAGAAGAGCGGTGTTGATTTTGAACATTGAAAGAAGAAGTGCAACAACTAAAACAAGTCCTGCAACAGCGGCTGTAAATTCCATCCAAGCGGCAAAGCCAAGTTTTCCTTTATAGTTGTCATTGTTTTTAAGAGATGCAAGTTCTGTATAGTGTGCTGCTTTGTTAAGGTTAAGGTTTGTTGTTTCTTCTTGTGCTTTTTCTTTTGCTTTTTCAACGCTGATAAAGCAAATCTCAGATGCTGAAAATGCACGGTTGTCTGAATCTTTTGCTTTGATTGTTGGCACAAAGAACATTACAATTGACACAACAGCAAGAGCAAGTGCAACAAAACTTAAAATTGTTCCGAGCAATTTATTTTTTGATTTTTTTGCCATAGTTTTTCTCCTTTTTTTAAAACTGATTATAGTTTAGCATATGTTGAAAAAATTGTTCAACAAAAAAACAGTGTTTTTTCAAATTTTGTTATTTTTATATGATTTTGTTGAAAATTTCTTTTATCAGTTTTTTGTGTTTTGCACAAGGTTGGCAAAGTGGCATCCGATAGATTGGTTTTACAAGAGAAAAGAGCGATAAATAATATTTGATAGGAATCGGGTTGGTTTCAACTTGAAGCGCATTTATAAGTGGTTCAAATTTTTGATATAAGTTTTTCACAAGTGTTGGGTCAAATGGATACATTTCAAAAAGAGAGTGAACAAACTCGGGCATTGCATTTCCAAGAACCGAAACAACCCCACATGCTCCAACTGAAAGCATTGGTAAAATGAAATTGTCGTTTCCGCATAAAATTTGAAAAGAATCACAAATGAGTTCACTTTCTTTCACAATGTCTGAAAAGCATGTTGATGCTTCTTTAACTCCAATAATGTTTGGGTGAGCAGAAAGCGTTTTCATAGTCTCAAACTCAATTGTGCTTGCTGTTCTGGATTTGATGTTATAAAGGATAATTGGAGCGGGCGAAAAGTTTGCAAGGGCGGTGAAGTGTTTTTTTATTCCGTTTTGTGTTGGCTTTATATATGGCGGAACTGCAATCAAAAAAGCATCGGCACCAAGGCTTGCGAAAAGCGAAATTTCTTTTTTACAACTTGCCGTTGAATATCCTAAAATCGAAACAATAAGTTGAATATTTTTTGGAACTTTTTCTCTTGCAATTTTCATGATTTGCTTTCTTTCTGAAAGTGTAAGTGTGTGTCCTTCACCAGTGCTTCCAAACAGAACAATGCCGTCAGTATTTTCATAAATTTGCTTGTCTAGCAGTTTTTCTAGCGATGCATAGTCAACTTTGCTTTGGCTTAAAAATGGTGTTACAAGTGCAGTATAGTTTCCAAAAAGTTTCATATTTTTCTCCTTTTTATAAGGTCATTGTGAAGCGCTTTTGAAAGCAAAAGTGCTTGGTTTGGTTTTGTAACAATTTTTATGGTTGTTGGTGAAATTGAAATTATAAATGTAAAAATGTTTAATTTTTGGCATGTTTTATACAAATAAGATTTCAGTTTCTCGTGATTTGTAAATCCGCAACCAACAATTGTAATCATTTCACACTTTTTCAAGGTTGTTTTTTCAAGGTTTTTTAATGCTGACTTATCTTCTCTTGAAATATTGTCTAAAACTGCGTGAAAAAATTGCGCATTTTTATTTGAAAAATGGTCAAAATAAATGTTTTGAGCCTGTTTTTCACAAATATTTTGGATAATTTGCGGAAAATCTGCGTTTTTTGAATATGCCAAAACAAGATTGTTTTTAAAAGACAGCGCATCAGTGCGTGAAAACTGAACAGGAAAGTTATAAAGACTTGTTCCGTTTTTGGTTTGACTTTTGCGAACTTCGGTTTCGGTGTCACATGCATGTGCAATTTCAAGGCTTTGTTGTTCCATTATTTTTGCCCCACAAGAAGAAAGTTCAATTGCTTCTTGAATATTTAAATTTTCAAGTTGTTTGGCTGTTTTAATTTGATTTGGATTTGCGGAAAAATATCCTTTAACATTGGTATAAATAACGCATTTTGCATTCAGTGCCGAAGCAAGTGCGGTTGCAGAAATGTCTGACCCTCCGCGACGAAGCATACACAAATTTCCGCTTTGGTCAATTGCTTGAAAACCGGGAACAATTGCAACTTTTTTCTGCGATAGTGTGTGCAAAATTCTTTGTGTTTCAATGTGGGTCAAAACCCCACAATCGTTTTCGCCCTTGCAGAACATGCGAATGTTTTCTGGATAAAGAACAACATTGTCAACGCCAATGTTTTCAAGTGCAAGCGAAAGAACGTTTGCGCTTATTTTTTCACCAATGCAAACAAGTTCAGGAAGTTTTTCTTTTGGAAGATTTTTGTTTGCTTTTTTTGCAAGATTCAAAAGTGCATCGGTGGTTTTTCCCATTGCGCTTACAACAATAACAAGTTCGTTTGCCTTGGTTTTAAGAAAATATGAAACAAATTCTGCAACTTTTTTAACTTTTGAAACTGTGGAAAGACTGCTTCCACCAAACTTTATAACAAAACGCATTTTTGTCTCCTTTGCAACTTATTGTATGAGTTTTAGCCATTAAGTGTTTCTTCACTTTAAAATTTCGCTTGCTATCACTTTGATAAAATGATAATATATTCATATAAAGGTGAAAAAAATGGCAAAAATTTCTAAATGTAAAAATTGTGGGGCAGAACTTGTTTTCAGCCCAAGCAAAAAATGTCTTGTTTGCAGAAGTTGCGGAAGTGAGTTTCCGGTTTTAACCGAAAGTGGACAAATCAAAAGAAGAGTCTATTCTTTTGACTATGACCAAAATGACAACAGAGTTGACGAAACTCAATATGAGTGCCCAGCATGTGGCTCTAAAATCATTTCAGGAAAGGAACGACCTCTCGGGATTTGTGCATCTTGCGGAAACACAAATTTGATTAAAAAGTCAGAGTCGGTTTTGATTCCGGACGGAATTGTGCCTTTTGAAATTTCAAAAGACAAAGCGGGTGAAATTTTTCAAAATTTCGTAAAGTCAAGAAAGTTTGCTCCATCAGATTTAGCACAAATGGCAAGGTCGCAAAAACTTATTGGTGTCTATAACCCAACATGGCGTTTTGGTTTTGAAACCCACATCAGATATTCCTATGTTGGTGTGAAAAAATATCTTGACAAAGAAGACCATGAATATGTGAGATATTATCCAGAGGAAAAAAGCAAAGAAGAACGCTTTGAAAACGTGCTTTTAAGTGGAAACCGAAAAATTGATGACAAAGTGCTTTCGGAAATTGGTGACTATGATTTTTCAAAAGCAATTCCATATTCAAGCGATTATGTTTTGGGCTTCTATGTGACCGACACAAATCGCGACCTTCATATTGTGTATGACAAATATAAAGATGAAATGTCCTATCAAAACCAAAAAGAAGTTGAATCGCGCGTTCGCAAAAACTTTGATTCGCTTGAAAATTTTGTTTGCAAAACAAGGTTTAAAGACGAGGCTTTCAACTATGTTGGCGTTCCAATTTGGGCAAACCACTATACATATAAGGGTAAAGAATATCACTGCTATATCAACGGTCAAACCGGGAAATATACGGGCAGTGCTCCAAAATCTGTTTGGAAAATTTTGGGAACAATTGGCGCGGGCATTCTTGGTGTTGGGCTTTTGGTTCTTTTGCTTATTAAACTTTTATAGGAAGATAAAAAATGATTGATATAAACAAACAAATTTCCGCCATTCGGGAAAAATCGGTTGTCGCAGGAATCTCATCAGACGAGGTTGCAAATGTAAGATCACTTGTTGAAAACAAGTGTAAAGACAAAACCTTGTTCGTTTGCGAGGGGCTTTGGGCGGTTGATAAACTTATTGAAAAAAACTTTGAGGTTTTGCAATTTTTCTATAATGCAGATAAACTTATAAGTGGCACTTTGCCAGAAAAAGACATTGAAAAAATCGCAAACATGGCGTTGTATGCCAAGAAAACATTTGCAATTTCTGAAAAATCTTGCAAAAAAATCAGCGACCGTGAGGGATATGACGAATATTTCATTGTTGCAAAACTTAAAAACTATACTTTAAAAGACATTGAAGAAATGTTCAAGGGCAAAAACAATGTTCTTGCAATTGTAATGGATGGGCTTGAACAGCCGGGAAATATTGGAGCAATTCTTCGTTCGTTTGATTGTGCTGGTGGTGACTTTGCAATTGTTGTAAACAAACAAGCACGTCTTTCAAACAGCCGTCTTGTTCGTTCAAGCCTTGGTGCAAGTTTCATGCTTCCAATTCTTGAAGCAGAAATTGGCGAGGTTCAAGATTGGCTTGCAAAAAACAATTTCAAATGCGTTGTAACCGACCTTCAAGCAAAGAAAAGTTATCGAGAAATTGACTATTCTGGAAGAATTGCAATTGTTGCTGGAAATGAACACACTGGCATTTCTGCTTCGTGGCGAAAACTTAAAAATTCTGAAAGCATCATCATTCCAATGCTTGGCTCTTGCGAATCGCTCAATGTTGGCTTTGCGTCAACTCTTGTTGCATATGAAGCGGGTCTTCAAAAATTTGGCAATAAGAAAATCAGATAGAATTTGAAACTGAAAAATATTTTTGTTTTTGCTTGTTTGAAAGCAAAATCTTATTTTTGGCAGAGATTTTGAGTAGGGAGCGGGCGTAAAAGTTGAAAAAAAATAAAATAAAAGCAAAATAAAAACACAAACTTATTGGTTTGTGTTTTTTTTAGTCAATTTTTAAATTTTCAACTTGAAAGGTTTTGTCTTCAAGAAATTCTGCGGGTGAAATTTTCAGCCCGTCAGCAAGCATGATGATTGTTTTCAGTGTAATGTTTTTTGTTCTTCGTTGCATGATGCTTTTGATTGTTGCAAAAGGAACTCCACTTTCTTGTGCAAGTTTATATTGCGTAAGGTTTCTTTCGTTCATCAGAAAAAGCAATCTTTCAACAACGGCTTCGTTTATTGTTTTCATATTGTCCTCTTTTCTAATATAACCTATTTTTGTATATTTTTAGGATGATACATCATCCAAAATTGTTGACACATCATCCTAATTTCATTTATAATTTATAAAAACAAATGAAAAAATAGGGAACTGGTTATGGAAGAAAAGAATATTGGTCAAAAATTCTATCGAGTTTGGAAAGATAGTTGGTGTTGTCTTGGCGAAGTTTATAAAATCACCGACAAAAAGGGTGGCTATTATACGGTTGTGGACCGAAAAGGCAACTTTCACACATTTTCGATTCAAGACCCATCACTAATAGCGGACAAAAAAGATGCTGTGTCTTTGTTTTATCGTCTTGAAAATGAAATCAAATTGGACAACAAATATAATGAAGCCATAAGGCACTCTATCCCAAATGATAACGCAGATGTGTTTAGCGCAAGTTTAAAAACAAGGAGAACTCCTTCGTCGATTGGAAGAGACTTGACCGAGGAAAATTATGGAAATAAGAAATATTCAAGTTTCTATCGTGTTGGTGCGGGTGACACAGTTTTGGTTAGAATTGATGGCTGCGTTGAAAGTTATAAAATTTTGCACGCCACGGGTGGTCATGGTCCAGTTTCAACCTATCGCGATAGTGGCGAAGTGAAGATTGTAAGTGAATTTGTGCTTGATGACAACAAAAATGTTGAAAATGGCGAGATATATGAAGTTACGCCACTTGCAAAAGCCATGATTGGTAAAAAGGTTGGCGACAGTTTCACATATGAAATTGATGGCTATTCGCATTATGGGGACATATTGAAAATAAAAAAAGAAAGATAAAAATACCTTTTCATTTTTTTTGTTGCAAAATGTTTTGAAAATTTCGTGGTGATATTGTAAAATAGAAAGTGCAAAAGATAAAACAACTTTATGTTGAAAGGGGAGCACAATGCTATATTTCATTCGTCATGGTTCAACTTCTTGGAACGAAAATGTTGATGAAAACGGAAACAAAAAACCAAAGTGTCAAGGTCTTGCAAACATTCCTTTGAATGAAAAGGGGAAAAGCCAAGCCGAAGAACTTTCACGCGCGCTTGCTGGCATAAAGTTTGACAGAGTTTTGTGCAGTCCGCTTTCACGCGCAATTGAAACTTGCAAAATTGTCTGCAAAAACGATAATTTTGAAATTGAGCCTCGCCTTATTGAACGTGACTTTGGAGAGTTTGAAGGAATGACTCGTGACCAGTTTGAATTTTTGCAATTCTGGAACGCGAACGACAGGAAAAAATATATCAAAGCCGAAAGCATGGAACATTTGGTTTCTCGCGTTTTCTCGCTTTTAAAAGAACTTGAAAAACATCCGGACAAGAACTATTTGCTTGTTTCACACGGTGGTGTTGGTTGCATTGTGAAAAGTTATTTTTGCGGTGTTCCGAAAGACGGAAACTATATTTCATTTGAAATCCCAAACGGAAAACCTCTTGTTTTAGATTTCAAAAATAAAGGAGAAAATCATGAATGCAAATAAACCACTAACTCTTGACGAATTTCACTTTTTGCTTGGTCAAACAATAATGTATTGTCAGATTATTGAAGGCGATATAAAACACATATATTGCGCAATGAGACGTGGTGATATCATTGACAACTTCTTTCTGATAGAGCAACAAAAATGGACTCTTGGCGAAACACTTGTTGAACTTCAAAAACTTGACTATTCTGACAACCGCCCATATTTGTCTTTGGATGACTATGACTATTTGCGAAAACTTACTCGCAAAAGAAATCATTGGTGCCACGAAGCATATCTCAATTTTGTTTATCTTGGTGACGATTTTCCATCTTCAAAAGAATATAAAAAAGAGTGCCGTCGCCTTGTTGATGACAACTCGACTCTTGCCGATGTCTATCGTAAACTTGAACAAGTTCGAATTCGTGCAATGCATGATTTCAAGCGAAATTAAGGGCAAAAGTTTAACTTTTGCAGAAAATGTTGCATATTTAAAGGAAAAACAATAAAAAATCATATAAAATCCGCAAAAAGTGCTGTTTTTGCATGCTAAAATAGTGAAAAAATGCGCAATAAGGAGTAAAAAATGGATAAAGAAGAACTTGTAAAACTTTCCCCAGCCGAACTTACAGACATGGGAATTTGCCCAACTTGTTTGAACCGAGAAACAAATGGTGCCATTTATGGTGATGACACAAACCTTAGAATTTATGAAGACGAGGACATTGATTGTTGTTTTGTTGCAAATCCAAGAGCAAAAGGTCACATGATGATTGCGTCAAAAACCCACTATCACGACATGAGCGAGGCACCTGATTGGCTCAATGAAAAGATTGTTCGCTTTGCAAAGCAATTCATGAAAATTTTGTGCAAAGAGTTTGGGTGCGAGCGTGTTTATCTTTGCACGATGTGTGATGGAAAGAACAATCACTATCATGTTCAACTCATTCCGCGCTATGCAAACGAAAAGCGAGGTTCAACAAATTTTGTGAAAGAACGAAAAGAATATGAATATGACGAGGAAAAACTTCGAAAAATGCAAAAAGCAATTCAAAAATATGTTGATTGTTGCAAATTATCAAAAAAGTAAAGAGCAGTTGTTGCTCTTTTATTTTTTGTTTACTTTAAAAAAAAATCTACTAAAAGTAGAGTTTGTGCGGTTGACAAAGTAGAGAGGCTTGCAATATAATGAGCATGTAGGAGAAAAAAATGAAAGACATTGCATTTGGAGAAAAAATATATCAACACCGCAAAAGTTTGGGGCTTTCGCAAAAACAACTTGGCAAAGAACTTGGTGTTTCAGACAAGGCAGTTTCAAAATGGGAAACAGGAGAAGCATATCCCCAAGTTTCACAACTTGTTTACCTTTCAAAGTTGTTTGATGTGAGTTTGGACAGCCTTTTGATAAGCGAGAACTTGAAGCCAAAAAGTGTGCACAAAATTGTCATCACTGGTGGGCCTTGCGGTGGAAAAAGCACTGCAATGAGTTATATTCAAAATGAGTTCACAAAACGTGGTTTTACAGTTTTGATTGTTCCAGAAACTGCAACCGAACTCGTTTTGGCAGGAATTTCGCCAAACAAATTTGACAACATGGGCGGATTTGAAGATTGCATTTTGTCGCTTCAACTTGCAAAGGAAAAGGTTGTTGAAAATGCAATTGCAAACATGAACAAATATGACAAATTTTTGATCATTTGTGACCGTGGCGTTATGGATTGCAAGGTATATCTTTCAGATTTGCAGTT
>ERZ779664.693-NODE-693-length-15411-cov-2.913584_pt1 | contig 15411 bp, 12 predicted proteins | sample MGYA00511478_ERZ779664 | MGnify/ENA primary metagenome ERZ779664 (study PRJEB29588, sample SAMEA2160437) | human gut metagenome | biome: human gut; feature: human-associated habitat; material: faeces | place: Denmark | collected 2008/2010 ...
GACGCTCTTCTCATAGAAGAACGCGCCGATAACGCCGGAGATGCCGCCGACATACATGATGCCGGGGATACCGAGGTTCAGGTTGCCGCCCTTTTCGGTTATCGTCTCGCCCGTTGAGCCGAAGAGCAAAGGAATGCTCTGCATTATAGCACGCTGAATGAATGTGATTATCATTATGCCTTCGCCTCCTTGCTGCGGAACTTGACAGAGTAGTTGATGAAGAACTCACTGCCGATGATGAAGAAGATTATGATTCCTGTGATGATATCGGCAAACGAGTCGTTGAGTCCGAGGCTCGTCGATATCTGAATTGCGCCCTTCTGGAAGAAGACGATGAGCAGTGAGGTGAGGACCATGTAAGCGGGGTTGAACTTCGCGAGCCACGATACCATTATCGCGGTGAATCCGCGTCCGCCGACTGTGTTTGTCGCGATGGTGTGGTCGGTGCCGCTGACGAGCAGAAGTCCGGTGACGCCGCAGAGTGCGCCGGAGAGAAGCATTGTGCGCATGATGACCTTCTTGACGTTGATGCCTATGTAGCGCGCGGTGTTTTCGCTCTCGCCGACGACGGAGAGCTCATAGCCGTGCTTGCTGTATTTGAGATAGATGTACATGAAAACGGTCAGCGCCGCAACGATAAGTATGTTGAGCAGGTAGTCCTGACCGCCTAGCCAGCCGGCCTCCGTGGACTGGTTGATGATGCCGATCTTACCGGCGCCCTTGGGCACCTCCCAGATAATGATAAAGTAGGAGGCCAGCTGCATGGCGATATAGTTCATCATCAGGGTGAACAGCGTCTCGTTGGTGTTCCACTTCGCCTTGAAGAACGCGGGGATGAAAGCCCATATCGCGCCCGCAACAATGCTCGTTATAATCATAACGGGGAAGAGAAGATAGGACGGGAGCTTGTCGCCGAAGAGGATCATGCATGCCGCTGTTGCGAAGCCGCCCATGAGAGCCTGTCCCTCTGCGCCGATGTTCCAGAATTTCATCTTGAATGCGGGGGTGACTGCGAGCGAAACGCACAGGAGCATTGCAAGATTCTGGAGCAGGCTCCATATACGCCTCGGCGAGCCGACCGCGCCGAAGATTATCGCGGAATAGACCTCCGCGGGATTCTGTCCGGTGATGACGACGGTCACGACCGCGCAGACGAGCAGCGCAAGCACGACCGCGCCGATTCTGATGAGCCATGCCGCCCATGAGGGGATGGCGCTGCGCTTGACTATGTGGAAAAGAGGCTCACGCTTCTGTCCGTTTGACTTACTCATGGGTTTCACCTCCGTCGGTTTTGGTCATAAGCAGACCGAGCTCTTCCTTTGTGGAAGTCCTCGCGTCAACGAGTCCGGTTATTTTGCCGGAGTTTATGACGAGGATTCGGTCGCACAGCTCGAGCAGAACGTCAAGATCCTCGCCGACGAAGATAACGGCGACGCCCTTTTCTTTCTGTTCGTTGAGCAGGTTGTATATAAGATAAGATGAGTTGATGTCGAGTCCGCGCACGGGGTAGGCAGCCATAAAGACCGTGGGGGAGGAAGCAATCTCACGGCCGACGAGCACCTTCTGCACATTGCCGCCGGAGAGACGGCGGACGGGCGTATTCGCGCTCGGGGTCACAACTTCGAGGTCGCTTATAACTTTTTCTGCGAGCGTCTTGGGCTTCTTGCGCTCAAGGAACGCGCCCTTGCCCTTGCGGTAGCTTCGCAGCATCATGTTGTCGATTATATCCATGTTGCCGACGAGTCCCATGCCGAGTCTGTCCTCGGGGACGAACGACAGGCGCACGCCGAGCTCACGGATCTGCATAGGCGTCTTGTCGCGCAGGTTGTCTTGACCGCCGGTCTTGGGGTTGTTGTACATAATCTCGCCGCTGTTGAGATGCTGAAGTCCTGCGATGGATTCAAGCAGCTCGCGCTGACCGCTTCCGGCGATGCCAGCGATGCCGAGAATCTCGCCCGAACGCGCGGTGAACGAGATGTCGTCAAGAAGCTTGACTCCGTCGCGGTTGATGCAGCTGATGTCCTTGACAATGAGCCTGTCCACAGGGTCAACCGGATCGCTGCGGTCGATGTTGAGGCTTATCTTCTTGCCGACCATCATCTCGGTAAGCTCTGATTCGTTCGTCTCTGCGGTGTTGACCGTGCCGATGTATTCGCCCTTTCTGAGAACCGATACGCGGTCGGAGAGGGAGAGCACCTCGTGGAGCTTATGGGTGATGATTATGATAGCCTTGCCGTCGTCGCGCATGCGGCGCAGGATGTCAAAGAGTTTGAGCGTCTCCTGCGGGGTGAGAACGGCGGTGGGCTCGTCAAGAATGAGGATATCTGCGCCTCTGTAAAGCACCTTGATTATCTCAACGGTCTGCTTCTCCGAGACGGACATTTCGTATATCTTCTTGTTCGGGTCAATGTCGAAGCCGTACTGCTCGCTTATCTTTTTGATGCGCTCGGCGGACTTCTTGACGTTGAATTTGCCCTCGTCAAGTCCGAGAATGATGTTCTCCGTTGCAGAGAACACGTCCACGAGCTTGAAATGCTGATGGACCATGCCTATTTTGTAGTCGAGCGCGTCCTTGGGGGAGCGGATGACTACCTCTTTGCCGTCGATGAAAATCTGACCGTGATCCGGATAGTAGATTCCGGCGATCATGTTCATCAGCGTTGTTTTTCCGGAGCCGTTCTCGCCGAGAATGGAGAGTATCTCACCGCGGTTGACGGTCAGACATACATCCTTGTTGGCGATGATGCTTCCGAAGCTTTTTGAAATATTTTTCAATTCAATTGCTGCGTTCAAGCCCACTTATCCTCCTATTTTAAATCTCAAAAGCCGATTAAAACAGGAAGGATAATCGGCTTTTCAAACTTAAAAATCTTGTTTTTTGAACTGCTTCAGACGGAGCGGCTTTCGTCGCCCCGTCTGAATGAAAGTTATAGCTTAATTATTTGTTGAGAAGAGTGATGCCGTCGATGTCAACATCGAAGTAAGGAGCGGAACGCTTCTCAGACTCGTGGAAGTAACCGTTGGAAACAACCTCGGTGTCGGGGGTGTAGTTCTCGTCGGTGTCAACATCAGCCTTGTAGCTGGTGAGAACCTTGCCGCCAACAGTGAAAGTGGAGGTGTCAAAAACATGAAGAGTGCCGGCCTTGAACTGCTCTTCGGCAGCCTTGATAGCCTCGGCGGTGCCGGGAGCTGCGACCTTATCGTTGATAGCGGTCAGCTCAACAGCGCCCTCGTTGATGCCCTTGCACCAGTCGGTGTCGATCTCTTTGCCGTCTCTGACGCACTCAATCATGTACTTCATGTAGGGAACCCAGTTGATTCTGGACGAAACAATGAAGGTGTTCGGGCAAGCGTCAAGAGTGGAGCCGTTGTAAGAAACGTTGGGGACACCTGCGTTCTCGCAAGCGGTGGGAGCGCCCATGGAGTCAGCGTGCTGGCTGATGAGCTTGCAGCCTCTGCCGATAAGCAGGGTAGCAGCTTCCTTCTCCTTGGCCTCGTCGTACCAGGAACCGGTGAACTGGACTTCCATGGTAGCCTCTTTGCAGACGGATCTTACGCCGAGGAAGAATGCGGTGTAGCCGGACTTAACCTCTGCATAGGGGAATGCGCCGACATAGCCGATCTTAGCGTCCTTAGCTTCGAACTTGCCTTCCTTGATCATAGCGTTGAGCTTCATACCTGCGGCAATACCTGCAAGGTAACGGCCCTCGTAGATGGAAGCGAAAGCGTTGTGGAAGTTCTTGAGACCCTTGGTGTGAGCCTGGGTGCCGGTAGCGTGGCAGAACTGAACGTCCGGATACTTCTCGGCAGCCTGGATCATGAAGCTCTCATGGCCGAAGCTGTCAGCGAAAACGATTGAGCAGCCCTGATCAGCAAGGTCAGCCGCTGCATCGTAGCAAGCCTGAGTTTCGCCGATGCCGGTCTTCTTGACTATCTCAACGCCAAGCTCCTTGCAAGCTTCCTCAGCTGCGGTGATGAAGTTCTTGTCATAAGTCGAGTTCTCGTCGTGAAGGAAGATAAAACCAACCTTCATCTTCTTCTCGCCGCCGTCCTTGCTGCTGCAAGCTGCAAAGCTGAAAATGGTGGCGAGCGCAAGAACGATCGCGAGGATTCTTGTGAATTTCTTCATTTTTTGACTTACCTCCAAAAAATTTTTTTATATTTATCCCGCAGTCCTGCACGGGAAAAAATAACTCAGTCGTCCTGTTCTTTGAATGTTATTGTTCCGTTGCCCATCTTCTCGATGATGGCGAGGGATTCGACTCTCGCGCCCTTCTCTTCGAGAACCTTTCTGCCGGGCTGGAAGCCTTTTTCAATGGCGATGCCGACGCCCTCAAGCTCGGCGCCCGCCTGGTTGATTATATCGATAAGCCCCGAAACGGCGGCGCCGTTTGCAAGGAAATCGTCGATGATGAGTATCTTGTCACCCTTGTTTATGTAGTCTTTCGACACTGTAACGTTGCTGTCCGTACCCTTTGTGAAGGAGTGGACAACGGAGGAGTAGACATTGCTGCCCACATTTTTGTGCGCGCCCTTTTTGGCAAAAACAACAGGCACAGAGAAATATTGCGCAGTTATGCACGCGATCCCTATGCCCGATGCTTCGATAGTCAGAATTTTATTTATATCACACCCGTCAAAACGGCGCTTGAACTCCTTGCCGATCTCCTGAAGAAGGTGCACGTCGATCTGGTGATTGAGAAACATATCCACCTTGAGAATATCGTCCCCGATCACTTTGCCGTCAGCAATTATGCGCTCCTCAAGCAGCTTCAAATCCTCGTTCCCCCTAAAGAAAAGTTCGGTGAAAATACAATAATAGTATAGGGCTTTTTGGGGGTAAAAGCAAGGAAAAGTTTAAAAATCTGCATTTTATACAAACGCTGTCGTAAAAAAGCGTATAAGTGTATGAATATGTCAATTTTGTGTACAAACTGTGTCAGTTTCTGCTGATGTTTCCCGCCGAAACATAACCTGTTGTGTTTTTGAATTCTATGGCATACCACCCGTTGAGTGCGCCGGTTATTTTTACGGCGCGTCCGTTGGGGAGAGTGCCGATAACGGCGGAGGTCATATTCGGCGCACGGCGGACGTTCAGAACCCCGCCCCGCGTGCGGACGGTACCCGTGGCGGGAAAAACGGGCGGATAGTACTGCACGCCGAGAAAGTCCGCGATGCTTATAACAAGGTTTTCGGCTATCGCGTCAATGTTGTCGGCTATCCACCGCGCGTCCTGCTCGTTGTCGTGGTAGGCAAGCTCAAGGTAAACCGCGGGAGCCTTCGAACGTTTTAGCTCGAGCAGTGTTGTTGAGGTGCGTGTGTTCACAAGCTCGGGCTCGGGGTAAATCTCGCGCAGTCCGTTTGCGATTATATCGGCAGCGCGCTTTCCCTGTGTGCTCGTCGGATAGTAGTAGACATCCGGTCCGCGCAGAGTGCCCTCATATATGGCGGGCGCGGCGTTTGAGTGCAGCGCGAGATAGAGCCGATAGTTTCCTCTGTTTCCGCGTGCGACAGCCGCCGCGGCGTTGCCGTTCGGGTCGTTCCTGCCGTAGCTTATCCCGCTTGAAGAGAGATACGGCTCCATCGCGTCGGCGAGGAGATTCATATAGTATTTCTCGCTCCCGCCGATTATGTAGGGGTTATAGTCCTGAGTTGAAGGACTGAGATAGACATCGGGCATAAAAATACCTCCGTATATTCATTTACTATAAGAATATGCGGAGTCGGTGCTGTTGGTTAATTCAGTTTGTCTGCTGAAATGTAGAGATTATCTTTGTCAACTAAGATTTCAACGGGCTGATTGTGTAGCTCATTTAACTTGTCAATATTATCAATGAATGGTCTTACAAAATTACTTTGACGTTCAATAAGCATTTTCATCTGTTTGCGGAGCTTTTCGTCGCTGAAATCGCTGATTCTGTCGCCCGCGGCAATTAAAGTTTCATCCGCCTGAGTGTTACTGACAACGGGAATCTTCTCTGCAAGCTTGCCAAAACCAGTGACTGTTTTTGATAATCCTTTCAGAAAAGTAGATTGAAAAGAAGTAGAGGAATAGTTTGCTATCTCATCGTAGCATCGTGAGTAAAGCTCTCTGTAGTTAAGAGAATAGGTATCTAACTTTTCCGCAATCTTTTGAAGATATTCTCTGTCATAGTTTTCAAGAAGAATAACATCAAGAAATGTTGAAAAACCGAGCATATATAACGAAAGTTGATAGTCTTTAAACTTATCTTGAACAGTTTGCAATTGTTTGTCAACTGTTCTGTCGCTGTGGAAGAAGACTTTTTTATTCAAGCTTTCTTCTATTTGTTTGCGGTAGAAAATAATTTTCTCCTCGGCTTCTCTTTTTATAGAAAGAACTGCCGAGTGGTTGTTTTCTTTGAACATCTCGTTGTTCCAATTGAATCTATAATTGCTGAAAACATCATATAGAAAAGTAAGGCTGCCTCGCAATTCGGACTTTTCCTTTTGAACAAGAAAATCCATCATTTCCTGTTGCATTTCTTTTATGGCATCCAACTTTTTGTCAATGTTGGCTAATGCAGCTGCCATAAAGAGCATTGTGGGGTCACAAGCCAGTGGGGTAATTTGAGCTTGTCCGCCACCAACTAAACCTGAGGTGCTTTTTAATGAGCCGATAAAATTACCCGTTTCTTTCATTTGAAACATTGTTTTTCCGGCGGTGTTAACATAATATATTCCGCTTCCGCCAGCACCGGTAACTACGGTTTGCACAGCAGTAGCGAGTGGCTGAAATGCTACCCCAAGAGAGGCTAATCTGCTTATAGGCAGCTTTGTATAGTTTGATCCATTAATCTCTTCTTCGAAAACGGGAAGCTGTGATGTAATGTTTGAAACATCAGATATTTCGTTGCTTGTGGTTTCATTTAGCTTAACTATATTATCGACCATTTTTAATCCTCTTCTCTTTATGATGAACAATATTTCGTTCCGCTTCTTCCGATGCTTACTTATTTGGCTATATGTCTATATCCAGCGCCGACGCGTCCTCGGTTATGTCGCTCTTTGCAAAGCCGTTGTCCTTGTCAAAATAGAACACGCTTCCGCCGTCGTTTCCGCACATGGCGGAGAAATGATCGTCTTTGAATATGAGCGCCGCGCCGTCCTCGGCTCCGATGCCCGAGACTCGGCAGCCTATTACGGCTGTTCCGAAGCTTTGCCAGCGTTCGCTGATGAAGTGCGGGCAGTAGCAGTAGGGGAGAAGTCCGATGCAGTCGATGAACATGAAGCTGCCGTTTTCGCCGCAGTCGTCATATCCCATGTCGAACCAGCACATTGCGCCGGAGCTGAGCCCCGAAAGGACTTTTCCGCGTTTATACGCTTCTCTGAGCGCCTCGTCCGCGCCGGTCGCCTTGAATGTGTTCATCATGAACTCGAGGTTTCCGCCGCCGGCGTAGACAATGTCCGTGTTTACGAGCGTATCATATATGTGCTCGCGGGTGTTCGCGGGGTCGGTGAGCTTGAGTATTTCAACCGTGCATCCGAGCTTTTCGAAGCTCTCCCATATGGGCTCGTCGCCCTCGGTGTCGTCGTGCCCGGCAGTCGGCAGGAACACGACATGAGGATTTTCTTTGCCCGATTCGCGGACTATTCTTTCAAATATCGGCATGACCTCGCCGTCGTCATAACGGCCGCCGCCGAGTGCGATTATCGTTCCCATTCGTCCTCCGTCAGCCGATAACGGCAACATCAAAGCCGTTGTCCTGCGCGTATTTCTCGGCGTCGCTTCCGCTCTCGGTCGAAATCGTGAGCTTGCCGACATCCTTGAATATCTCGCCGCCGAATACGGTGACTCCGGAGTGAATGGTTATCTCGTCGAGTCCGGTGCAGTTGTAGAACGCATATTTGCCGAGCTCTTCCATGCTCTCGGGCAGGACGACTGTTTTGAGCGATTTGCACTCTTCAAACGCGCCCTTTTCGAGCTTTTTGATTCCCTCGCCGAGAGTGAGCTTCTCGAGAGAGGAGCAGCGGTAGAATGTGCTCACCGCAATGCTCTCAACCGTGCCGGGAATCGATATCTCGACCGCTCCGGTGCACTTGAGGAACGCGTGGTCGTCAATTTGAGTGACGCCCTCGGGGATAATTATCTTCTTTGCGCTGAAGCACTTCGCGAACGCCCAGTCGCCGATGGTCTCAACGCCCTCGGGCAGGACTATTTCGGTCAGCGCGGAGCAGAAGTAGAAAGCCTTTTCGGATATGGTCTTGGGCGCGCCGTTGAAAACAACGGTCGTAAGCTTGCTCTTTCCGGTGTAGGCGTTCTCCTGCGAGCCCTCGAACGCGCTGATGCCGATGTGCTTGATGTTCTTGCCGATGGTTACTTTCTCAAGACTGTCGCAGTACATCGCGGCATAGTTGCCAATCGCCTCGACAGAGTCGGGGAGTATGAGCTCCTTGAGCGTGCTGCTGCTTTTGAGAGCCTTATTCTCGAGACCGACTACCTTTGCGCCGTCTATCTCCGCGGGAATGGAAACAACGGGGTTGCTCCCTGTGTAGCCCGTGATGCAGGCGGTGTTGTCGGTATATAATGTATAGGTGAAGTCGCCGCTCTTGACGGATTCCGTCTTGACGGTCTTGTCGAGTATGTCCTCAACCTTGATGAGCGCCGGGTCGTCGACCGTGACATCGAGGGAGAGGGCGGAGATTATCGCGTTGCCGAGATTGCCGCAGCCTGTGAAAGAGAGGCAGACAACGAGCATCAGCGCAACAACGGCTGCTATTTTACTGAATTTTTTCATCGTCTGTTCCTCACTTTCCGTTCTTCTTTGCCAGGCGCTCCTGCTTCCTGCGCTCGAGGTCTGCCTTGCGCGCCTCTTCGAGTCTCTCGATCTCGACTCTGCGCGCCTCGTACTCGGCGTCGGTGTTCGCTTTTGCGTCGGCGTATCTTGCGCGTATATCGTCAAGATGCGCATAATTCTCTTTTTCCGTCAGCTGGCGTCTTGCGTCGAGAAGAGGCTTGACGCTTCTGATGTACTTCGACTTCTCGTTGACGAGCTTCTTGACGGTTCTCTTCTTCTCGAGCTGATGCGCGAAGGTGTCGTCCGGCAGAGCCTCTGCGGCCTTGAACGCATCGTCCGAAGGCTCGACGATATTTTCGGGCGAGCCGTAGAACTTTATCATTGCCTTTCTGGCGTTCTTGAGCGCGCGGGTGCGGGTTATGGCGTCGCTGCGAATCTCGCGCTCCTCGTGAGTGGACTTCGGCAGAGCCTTGGCTTCAGCCATGTCCTCTTTGCTGTAGTAGAATATTCCGGCATATCCGGCAGCCTCAAGCGCTCGGGAACGCTCGACCTGCTTCTTGATGCGCAGAGTGTCGTATTTGTTCATCTCGTCGATGATGAAATCGCACACGGAGATATCCGCGTTGAGCTTGTTGAGCTCTCTGTTCTCTTTTTTCGCGGCCTTTATTGCAGCTTTTCTCGCCGCCTTCGCGGCGTCGATGCCCTTGGGCATAGCCTTCGCTGCATTTATCGCGGCTTTCCTCGCCGCCTTCTCGGCGTCGGTGCCCTTTGGCATAGCCTTCGCTGCCTTTATTGCAGCTTTTCTCGCCGCCTTCTCAGCTTTTCTCGCCGCCTTCTCGGCGTCGGTGCTCTTGGGCATGGCCTTTGCCTGATTTATGCGGTCTTTCTTTATGCCGCGGTTCTGAGTGTTGAATTCTTTGTAAGCGGCTTTCAGTCGCTTGATTTCGCTCTTCTTGAACTCTTTTTCCTCGGGCGTTCTCGCGGGCAGTCTCTCTGCCTTCTTGATGTCGTCCTTTGTGGTCATGAGGGTTCTGTCTTTGTAGAGAAGATTGGCTTCGTCGATTATGTCTATGGCTTCAACGATGCTCTCGTCGCGGAGAATACCGTTGCCGTAATCCTCGAACATCGCGCGTATCTTGAGCACCTTGACTATGCCGCGCTGCTTGGTCTCGGTCAGATCGTAGAAGAGGTAGGGGACGAAGTTGAGCGCCGCGCCGATAACTGCGGCGATGATGAGCACGTCGAACATATCCTCCCTGAACGAAGCGACTTCGAGCACGTCGTAGTTGTCCTCAAGGCCGAGCATCTGATAGATGGTCGGGAGCACCATGCCGGTGAACATTCCGATGAACGAGCCGATTATGCCGACCGCGCCGAACATTCCGTCTATGCGCTCGCCGGTGAAATACTGCTGATAGTCACGCATGTCGGCGTTGATGCCGGGGTTGTAGACTATCGAGAAAGAGTTGATGAATCCGTTGAGATAGTAGAGGATTATAAGAGCGGGAATGTTGTTGTAAAGGGGATAGAGCAGTCCGATGAGCACGACGTTTGTAACATTGCACCAGATGAGCAGATTTCTCTTGCCGATAACTCTTATCGCTATCGGACAGATGAGCATTGCCCAGAGCGCCGCGTTGCCGATAAGCGTCGTTGCGACTCCGTAAAGACCCATTCTGTCGGGGTAGGCATATATAAATGTCCAGCCGATGATAACGCCGACTGCGCCCTCAAGGAAGCCGAGCCAGCCTGCAAGGGAGGTTATCCAGAAATATTTGTTCTTTGCAACGGCGCGGAATGCGTCGGAGAATTTGAACTGGGTAACGTGGCTCTCCGCCACGATTATTCTCTCTCTCGTTCCCGCGTATGCCACATAGGACAGAAGAAGTCCGACAACGGCGACGAGGGGATGGATTATACGGTATGTGGTGATGGAGTTCAGACCGCCGGTGAGCGTCGAGAGCATCGGCACGAAAAGACCCGTGAGGGACGGCGCCATGGAGTAGATGATCGACGAGACCGAAACGATATCGGTACGCTCATGGGAGTTGGGCGATATGACGTTTGCAAGGTCTGTGTATGCCTGCTGGAAGAACGGATAGAAGCACTGCAGAAGGTTATAGCAGAGGAAAACCGCAATGACTTTCTGCATATACGACATCGTCTCATATGGCAGCCAGACGAACACGACCGCTATAATAACGGTGGGAATACCGGTTATCGCAAGCCAGGGACGGAATTTTCCGGATTTGAAGCGGGCGCTGTCGATTATGTAAGAGCGTCCGATAGTGATTCCGAAGCCGATAATAGTCGATGCGACCGCCATATACTGCAAGTGCATCGGCTTGATGCCTATCGTGTTTCCGACAAGGAAGCTCGTTGCGGAAAGCGCGATGAGCGAGCAGAAGAACATGACGAACTGAACGCCCATTCCTCCGACGCCGTAGGCAATTATCTCTTTGTAGGAGACATATTTGCCCAAGGCGGGTGTTTTCCAGTGCAGTACGACATTGTTCCATGTCGTGCTGACCTTTTCCTTGAGATTACTCTTTCCCATTTCAACACTCCTTCAGGTCCGCGGCGAAGCAGGGAAAATACGCCCGCAGACAGTTGTTTTAGCCCCCCGATATGAAAAAAATTCAATCGGGAAGCATCGACAATTTGCATAAAAGCTCTTATCATTATAGCAAAAATATTAATAGCTTGCAACAGCGTTTTGGACTTAAGTACAATAAAAGCAGAAATTTAATAATTATTTCAGCGTTATCACATTCCTGTTGAATTTTCAGCGGCGAAGTGCTATAATGTCCTCAGAAATTTTTCAGAGGTGAACAGTGTTGAATAAGCCAAAGATAATCGCACACCGCGGTGCTAACCGCTATGCTCCCCAGAACACGATCCCCGCATTTGAAAAAGCAGTCGAGCTCGGGGCGGACGGAACCGAGACCGACGTCCATATCACCAAGGACGGGCATATAGTCATCTGCCATAACGACACCGTTGACGAGATGTCCAACGGCACCGGCGCTATCGGCGACTATATGTTTGACGATATCCGCAAGCTCGATTTCGGCAGCAAGTTCTCAAAGGACTTCGCCGGCGTCACTCTACCCACCGTCGAGGAGTACCTCGAGTGCATGAAGAAGAGCGACAAGCTGAGCGTTATGAATATCGAGATAAAGCCCAACAAGTCCGAGCGCGAAGACATAGTGCGCAAGACGATAGAGGCAGTCAAGAGCTACGGACTTTTCGATGAGCTTCTCATTTCGAGCTTCGACTATAAGATGCTTGTTGAGGCGAAGAAGTACGATCCCAAGTGCAAGACGGCGTATCTCTATCCGATTTACGGACAGGTAGTCAGAAGATGGTTCTTCCAGCCTCTGCACCTCGCGCAGAAGATCGGCTGCGACGCACTGCATCCGCATAAGGCGTTTGCGACAAAAGCGCTCGTCCGCCGCGCCCATGCCGCCGGCATTAAGGTCAACGCATGGACCGTCGACGAGGAAAAGGATGTTATCCAGATGCTCGAAAACGGCGTTGACGGTATCATCACCGACCGCCCCGATTATGTCGAGTCCGTCGTGGACAGATACCTCGCCGAGCATAAATAAAGCCTGAAATCAAAGTACCGCAGAGCAAAAGCCCTGCGGTATTTTTGCTGTTTGCTGATGCTCAGTTTGTAGGGTGCGGCGATTCGACGCACCGTTGCCGCGACAGCGGTTTTACGCAGGGGGTAAGATTACGAAGCCGAGACTGAGGGGTTATTGCACAGATTCGCCCGCTTTGTCTTGACTTTTTGTCTCTCAATGTTCTTTGTAGGGTGCGGCGACTCGACGCACCTGTGCCACCGTAGGCGGCACAGGTGACAAGCCGCAAAGCAGAGAGCGCATTACAAGACACGGGCGAAACAACAGATTTACAATGACGCTGACGCGTCAAAGGGTCGTCGAGTCGCCGACCCCTACAGAGCGGATAGTCACAAATTACTACATAAACCGCGGGCGAATGATATCCGCCCTACACAATCGTGTCAATTTACAATATTAAAATTGTTTGCCTGACGGCGGCTTCACCCTCACAGATCCAAAGTCCTGCGGCAAGCGGCAAAAATCCTGCCCAAGCAGAATCGTGCGGGCAGGATTTTTATTATTGCGTATAGGCTTTATTGTTCGTTATCTCTCAGAAAATCTCTGACTTCAAGCAGGTTGGTGAATTTTTTCCAGAGTACATTTTCTGTCTCCTCATCTGCCTGCCAGAGGTCGGGCACCATTATCACGCGGCATCCGGCGTTATGCGCAGCCCACAGACCGTTGCGTGAATCTTCGAGAGCTATGCAATCCTCTGGGCTTTCGCCGAGCAACTCGCACGCTTTGAAATAGATATCCGGCGCGGGCTTTGAGCGCGCCGCCATTTCGCCGCTGACTATTATATCAAACTTATCAGTTATACCCGCGCTTTCGAGGTTGCGCAGAACGGCTCTGCGGGTCGAGGACGAGGCGACTGCGGTCTTTATCCCCGCCGATTTCAGCCAATCGAGCAGTTCATAAAGTCCGTATTTCACGGGGACTTTGTTATGCGCATAGAAATCATCGGTGAATTCCCTGCCGTAGCGGCGCATGGCCTCGGTATCGACATCGCTCCCGAACTCCTCGCGCCATATCTCGTCCGCGCGCTCGGCTGTCACGCCGAGGGTCTTCATGACCATATATCCAGCCTTGCCGAGTCCCATCTTTTCGCCCGCGTAGTCCCACGCCGCCATCGCAAGGCGTTCGGTATCAAACATCAGTCCGTCCATATCGAAAACAGCAGCTTTTATTTTCACAAGGACACCTCCGGGTAAATCTTCTTTGGATTCGGGCTATAAAGCGCTCGCCATACATCATGGGCATAAGCCGGCTTAATAAAAAAGCACTTGCTAAAGCAAGTGCTTTTTTCTGGCTGGGGAATAGGGATTCGAACCCCAACAAACAGAGTCAGAGTCTGTCGTGCTACCGTTACACAATTCCCCAATATCAAACTCCGAACAGGTTTTCTCTCACCTGCGAGTCAATATTATACACACTCTCAGTCCCTCTGTCAACCTTTTTTCAAAAATTTTTCGCATGGGATGAAAGTTTTTTATTTTAGCTTTGATGAAGCGGCGGAAAAGCGGTAGGCACAACGGGATTTTATTTTATGCAGATATTGATTTTTCATACACACTGTGCTATTATATCAAAGCAATGCAGGTGTAGTTCAATGGCAGAATGTCAGCTTCCCAAGCTGAACACGGGGGTTCGATTCCCCTCACCTGCTCCACACTCCCGGATGCTATGCGTTCGGGAGTTTTATTATATTCCGACAAAAAGACCCGTCCGGATAACCGGACGGGTCGATTTTTTTGTTTTATTACACAAGAAGCATACGGTCGTTATCGAGCTCTTTGCCCGCGTTCTCTTTGAACTTGCCGAGCAGATCCTGAACGGTGAGCTTTGACCTCTCCTCCCCTTCGGCGTCGAAAATTATGTTTCCGCCGTGCATCATTATCGTGCGGTTCCCGAGTTCGAGAGCCGACTGCATATTGTGCGTTATCATAAGGCAGGTGAGATTATTCTCGCTGACGATGCTCTTTGTGAGCGTGAGAACTTTTTCAGCCGTTGCGGGGTCGAGCGCCGCTGTGTGCTCATCGAGAAGCAGGAGCTTCGGCGGATTGAAAGTTGCCATCATGAGCGTCAGAGCCTGTCTCTGACCGCCGGAGAGCAGACCGACCGGCTGACTCATTCTGTCCTCAAGTCCCATCTCAAGCAGGGCGAGCTTATCTCTGAAAAGCTTCTTATCGCCCTTCGAGACTCGGCTCAGCCAACCGCCGTGACCTGCGGCAAGGGCTAAATTTTCTTCTATCGTCATGCCGGGCGCGGTGCCGCGCATCGGATCCTGAAAAAGTCTGCCGATGCTCTTGGCGCGCTTATGCTCGGGCATGAGAGTTATATCTTTTCCGTCGAGCGAGATGCTGCCGGAATCGGTTATAAAGCTGCCGGCGATGGCATTGAAAAGTGTTGACTTTCCCGCGCCGTTCGCGCCGATGACCGTTATAAAATCACCCTCGGCGACGCTCAGAGAAAGATCGTCTATCGCCTTTTTGGCATTCGCCGTGCCGGGATTGAAAGTTTTCGAGATGTGTGATATTTCAAGCATCTGCTTTCCTCCTCCCCGAACGGGTCTGAATTCTGCGCTTTAAAAGCGGGAGCTGTTTTTTGAAATAGGGTGTTGCTATCGCCGCGATAACTATAACGGACGAGACAAATTTGAGCATGAACGCCGGCATATCAAAGCGCAGGGCGATTGTATAAATGAGTCTGAATATGAACGCGCCGAGCACCATGCCGAATATTCTCAGCGGCATCTTCTTTCTGCCGAGGAACACGCCGCCGATAAGCAGGGACGCGAGGGCAATGGTCACCATTCCGGTTCCGATATCGATGTTGACCGATCTCTGCGACTGGGCGAGCAGGCAACCCGACAGCGCGGTGAACGAGTTCGCGACGCAGAGTCCGATTATTGTAGTAAACGCCGGATTGACGGACGAGGAGCGAACCATATCGGGGTTATCGCCCGTCGCTCTTATTGCGAGTCCGAGGCGGGTTTTCAGGAAAAGTCCGAGTATAACAGCGACCGC
>ERZ779664.697-NODE-697-length-15356-cov-7.005490_pt1 | contig 15356 bp, 9 predicted proteins | sample MGYA00511478_ERZ779664 | MGnify/ENA primary metagenome ERZ779664 (study PRJEB29588, sample SAMEA2160437) | human gut metagenome | biome: human gut; feature: human-associated habitat; material: faeces | place: Denmark | collected 2008/2010 ...
TATAAATTTAAAGTTTTTCTATTATGAACAAAAAATTTTTAAGTGCAATCCTGTTCGGAGCCTTGATGGTTTCTTCGACAGGAACATTTGTATCTTGTAAAGACTATGATGATGACATAGACAATTTGCAGGAACAAATTAACAAACTGGCGACTAAGGAGGACATGACTTCTCAGATCGCTACTTTGCAGGCTGCTTTGGATGCTGCAAAGCCAGAGGCTGCTGCTGCAAAAGCTTCAGCAGAACAGGCCGTGGCTAAAGCAAACAGCGCAGAATCCACTGCGACAGAAGCTGAAAAAGCTGCCGCACAAGCTGCCTTGGATGCTGCTAATGCTAAAGCAGAAGCAATCAAGGCTGCTCAAGATGAAGTTGCTAAAGTAAAAGCTGAATTGGAAGCTGCTATTGACTCTAAATTTGAAGCTGAAAAAGAAGCATTAGCTAAAACAATTTCAGAACTGACTGAAACTGTTACAAAATTAACAGGCTTGACGACTGATATGATTACCAGTATCGACTTACAGACAGCAGAAGGATTTACAACTCAGCTTGATTTGAATTATTATCAGATTGCAGACAATAAGACATGGGGTGGAAAAACTTCTTATACCTTTGGTAAAGATATGGAAGGTAGCTTTACTGTTAGTGCAGGCGAAATCTTTGCTAATCCGGCTTCATTGTTGGTGTCTGTTGCTCCTGCCAATGCAGCGTTACCTGCTGAAATCCTGTCTATTGTAGATAGTGAAGGTACCAGCATCAATGATTATATTAACTTAACTTCGTCTTCTTATACTGATAAATTGTATAAGGGTGCAAGAGCAGCTTCTAATGGTTTGTACACTGTTACAGCTGAATTGAAAAAGGATGCAGATAAGAAAGCATTCGCTAAATTACTAGATAATGGTAAAACAGCGGGTGATAAGAAATATGTAGCATTTGCTGTTGCAGCAACAAAAGAAAACAGAACTGTAACTTCTACTTATGATGTTACTATCCAGTCTAGTACAACAGATCTAACAGCAGCTAAAGAAATTGATACAAGATCTACTATCAAGTCTTCTATCAAAGAAGAAGGCACGTTGAAAGAATGGAATGGTTATAATGGTGGAACACCTTCAGGTACAGCTACACCGAATACTGAAAATTGCTATCCGGTTGTTGACGGTAAAGAATTTACTATCAAAGCCGCTTCTAAGGCTGACGTAGTTGCTACTGAAACAACTACAAGTAAAGTATTGGCCAGCTATGTAGTAGTTGACATCAATAATAAAGCTCTTTCTACAACCGATAAGGCTGCTATCAAGAGTTTGACTATCACAGGCGATGTAAATAAAGTAAGCAAAGAAAATGTATTTAATATCGCTATTGGTGGTACATATTCCAAGGGTGTAGTTGTGCCTTTGAAGGTTGTCACTATCGACTATACTGGTGTAGAAACCTCACGTGTAGTATGGGTTAAGGCAGGTGGAAGCTCAGAAGTAGCTCAGACAGTATCTTATATTATCACTCCGAATGCAAAAGTTACTGATCCGATTAATTATGCTTATGAGCAAATTCAGAAGTTTACAATTCCTGCAGGATATGCTTCTTATGAATTGTCTATAGTAGATAAAGAAGACGCTATCAATTTCAATGGAAACTTGTTATCATTCTACGAAGACGCTAAGGGTGACAAGGCTTCTAATGATCCTGCTAAGGTTGCTTATGCTAAATTTGCTACAACAGTTAACTTGCAGACATTGAAAGACAACAAGGTATACGAAGGTACTGTTAAGTTCTTCGACAAAGAAGGTACATTCTTGTCACAGAGCGTTGTCAAGGTTCAGAAAGTATTGCCTACTGTATTACCCGAAGGCTTCTCTATCAAGACTAACCAGCTGGATGCACAGGGCGTTTACAACTGCTACTTAGTTCCTAACTCTTGGACAGCAGATAAAACAACTCCTAACACTAATACTGGTACTATGGCAATGAGCCATGTATTCAACTATGGTAAGGCTGCCGCAGCAGACTACGAAATCACATTCGCAGGAGCTAAGAAAGATAAAAATAAAGATGTTGACAATACAGTGACTGGTGATAAGTCATTGACTGTAGCTAACAGCTATATCGACAATAAGACCCAGCATACTACCACTGTGGTTTATAACTATGGTGCTATCTCTTCTGAGAAGAAAGATGGTAAATTCATAGATTATACAGTAGATGCAGCTTCATTCCCGACAGTATTCAACTGTATCTATAACTATGTAACTCCGACTTACTCTTGGAGATGGGCTACACTTGCTGATTTGAACTTGAAAGCAACAGACAAACTGCCTTATAAGACTACATTGACTTATGGTACTAATAGTTATGAAGCTACTGTTCCGACTGCAGATGTCTTTGCTAAGTACATTAAGGGTGTAAGCTCTCGCGATGGTCAATATAGCGCATTCTTGAGCGCACCTTATGAAAATAGCTTGAAGATTAAAGAAGCTCATTTGGTAAGTAATGGCAATAAGGAAGTAGATGAATACTTCAATGTAGAAATTACTGCTGATGGTAATGATATCAAGGGCTTCACTGCTACATCAGTTTCTAATGAAACCAACCCGACAGCTGCTGTCGCTTCAACATTGAAGGTTACAGTATATGATATGTACGGACACGAATATGTTATCGAATTGCCGATGACTGTTAATCCGCGCTAATCTGCCGAAAGGTTAACATAAATAAAAAGAGCGATCCCGAAATGAGACCGCTCTTTTTTATTTAAGAAATCTAAATAGTTATTCTCTTACAGTAATTGTACCGAAACAAAAGAATATTTATGTCACTATAAATCAACAATATAACTACCAAATAAAAAAACTACTCCATCTATTGGTTATCTATAGAAAATCTAAATAGATTTTTATATGTTATCAACGGAGGACAGTTTGCACGAATAATTACATTTATTGAAAGATAGGGAAGGTTTTCTATTATTTCAAAATGCACCTTAATAGTGCAAAATAAGCAAATATATGCACAGCCGGAGTTACTAATTATTTAAAGAGAGGTTATTCCAATAATAAATCCGACCGGTGATTCTCCACCAAATCAAGGTTAGGATAGATAAAGCGGAACCAGAACTGCAGAAAAATGTCTTTCAGCTTGTACTTGACTCCCTTGCTCCGTTCAGACGCAAAGATGGGACGCATCTTCTTCAAAAGGGTATAATTGATTTCAAGGTTGCGCAGATAGGCACTTGTGGTGATACCTAAAACTGAATCAATCTCACCGGATGTGTTTTTCCCGTCAGCTATCAGGCTCAAGATAGAATAGTAAACGGCCCCCTCTTTTCTAAATTCCATATTGATCAAGTCGTTCCCTTCTGTAAGAAAAGGCATGTATTCATTGGTAAAGCAAGTAAGCATCCGTTCTTTCTTGAAAGCACCTTCGTCCATCAATGTTTCTATATATTTTGCCACCCCACCGGTCAGCATATAAAGACAAAGCAAATCTGCCGGAGTATAAGCAGGATGATAATGGCTTAGAATCTGTTTCTGTGTTGCTATGCTGAACGGCTGCAAGTCCAGACGCTTGGTCATCCGTCCATACATGGCCGATTTTTTATCCTCAAACAGTTCTTTCATCAGTGAATAGATGGAGCCGCAAGTAATGAAGTTTATTTTCATATCCGGCTTGTATTTATCCCATAATTCTTGCATGTCGGCAAATATACTCTTACGTACATAAAAGAACTCCTGTACTTCATCTATCACCAGGTTCAATTGGTTCTGAGTGGCATACGAAAACAGAATATCAAAAATATCACGCATGGAGCGTACCGATCCGTAAACGGATATACCAAGTTCCCTCTGTATCTGTCTTTGTATATTTTGCAAATATACCTTTGTTTAGAGCAGCAAGAATTGTGATATAATTTATCTTGAGTATAGAAATACCGGGAGGATTATTGTTACATAGTCTGAAAAATATAAATCTTTCATACCAATCATAAATCAGGCTCAAAACATGGATGATCATCTGTTCATTCGCAGGTGGAAATGCTGAGATTATCTTCATTTTAAATGCCTCAGCGATAAAATCCGGTTGTTCCTTTTCTCCTTTCATCTATCGCTGAAACTCCCTGCCCATAGGCGTTCCGGCTATGAAGGGGCTCCTGTCATTGCTCTGTCAGCCTCCTTTCAGCCTGCTCTTTCACATTTTTTGTGAAGGAATAAAACGATACGGGCTGAAATGGAAGTGAGGGGAAATGGTTTCAGATTTAACCGGCTGATTTTCTGTGCATATTACATAAGATGACAGGATGAGGGGAAAAGGGAGCGTATCGGATTAGTGGGGGAGTAATACACGGAACAGACTAGGTCTGTAAGCTGAACAGGCTAAGTCTGTGCACTGAACAAGCTGGCGTGTTTTAAAAACGTATAGTTGTTTTTTAAAAGCCTGAAGATGTTTTCTTAAAAGTTGAAGACGTATTTTTTAAAGCTCAAGGTGTATTTTAAAAACATAAAGGCGTATTCAACAATAACATTAGTAACGTGTCAGCTCGTATGTTAGTAACGTGTAAGCCCACACGTACATAAGCATCGGGTCACACATACGCAAGCATCGGCCTACACATACGTATGTATTGCGCCCTGTATCCATTGAATTTTGCACCAAGTTCCATTAAATCTTGCACCAAGTTTCATCGAATCCTGCACCAAGATCTGCCATATTTCCGCCCCCTCTTGACAAACGCCTTTTTATGTTGTATATTTGTAGTTTGCCAAACTTAAAAAAGTAACTCATGAATGTATTCGCTACTCTCAAAACAGTCTTCTTCGGAAGCAAATTCCTGTCAAGCCCTGTTCCTATTGACGGAACACCGCGTCGTGATCTCGTATCCGCTCTCAACGGGCTGATGCCGCTTTGCCGGACTATACCCGGCGTGCGTCTGGCGCTGGATATCCGCGAGGGCCAAGTAGTTCTGGCATTGAACTGGACTCCGCGCACCGACGGGAATGCTCCCACGGGCAGTTACCACTACATCGTGTCGGACGAAGACGGAGTAAGAGAGATGGCCGACTCACAGGTTCTTCTCACTGAAAACGGTAAGGATAACCTGCCGGGGAGTATGGACGATTCTCGGACACATCCGACAGTCTCAACTGAAAAGACAGAGAAGGATTCCGCTCACTTGAAAAAAGATGTTCAGAAAAAAGCGGAACCAATCTCCTCAGAAGATACTGGCAAGAAAGCGAAATCACATACCCTGATGCAGGAAGTGACCGCTTTCCTCACCTCCCGCTACCGCTTCCGGTTCAATGTGCTTACTGAAGAAACTGAAGTGGCAAGTGTAGAAAACAACATTCCCGATACTCATCTGCGTTACGCCAAAGTGGACGAACGATGGATGAACTCACTAAGTCTGGAGGCTATTGAAACGGGCATAGACTGTTGGGACAGGGACATTCAACGCTTTGTGCGCTCACGCCGCATCAGTGAATACCATCCCTTTACTGCCTATTTTGAACAGCTTCCCGAATGGGACGGCACGGACCGGGTGTCCGCGTTGGCACGCAGGGTGTCCGACGACCCGGTATGGGTGAACGGTTTCCACCGTTGGATGCTGGGACTCTCTGCCCAATGGATGCAGCTCAATCCGGATAACAACCGCGCCAACAGTGTGGCTCCCCTGCTGGTGAGCAGTCGCCAGGGATTGGGGAAAAGTACGTTCTGCCGTCTGCTGATGCCCGATAGGCTGAAATCCTACTACACGGAAAGTTACGACCTAAGCTCCCCGGCATCCGCCGAAGCCAAGCTGGCTGCCTACGGATTAATCAACCTGGATGAATTCGACAAACTAGGTGCGTCCAAAATGCCTTTGCTGAAGAACCTGATGCAAGCCTCCGCACTGAATATCCGCAAGGCTTACAAACACAGCGCTTCATCGCTTCCCCGTATTGCCTCGTTCATCGGCACCAGCAACCGGGAGGATTTGCTGGTAGACCGCACCGGCTCACGCCGCTTTCTTTGCGTCAGTCTGAAGCATGCCATAGACTGCACCACGTCCGTAGAGCATAAGCAATTGTACGCCCAGCTTAAAACAGAACTTCTATCCGGTGAACGAAGCTGGTTCAATAAAGAAGAGGAACAGACTATACAGCAACATAATGCCCTATTCTACAAGCATGTACCCGAAGAAGAGGTGTTCCGCCTTTGCTTTCGCTTTGCTACAGAAGAGGACAATCCGCAGGAAGTGCTTAGCCTCTCCGCCACCCAACTGTTTGAACGTATGAAGGCCGCCCATCCTTCGATCATGAGAGGGATGACCGCCTACAGCCTGAGCCGTATCCTGCCCCAGCTGGGCGAACGGGTACATACCACCAAGGGAAATGTATACCGGGTGGTAGAATGTTAACTTTCAATTAATTGAGAATTTATCTATGGAAATGAGATTCCCGGTATGGAAGTCGATTAGACGCATTCACACTCTCAAGCATATATTGTCAAGAAGTGTGAATGCCCTTTTCTAGTATATGAATGGGTCATCCGGCATCATAATGAGCGCTGCATACCAAACGTATTTTGTATTTCACCGTACTCCCTGCCTGTAAAAATTTGGATGAGGTTTTAAATCCGAATGCATATATGCTCCCGTTATGATCATATACATACCGTTTCTCAATATCCAATAACGGGTCTCCGTTTCTTAATCCCTCTATGGTTTCATTCAGTTCATCCAGTGATGATCCGCTGAACGTCTTATGCAATATTTTTGCCTCCTCTTCAGTCGGAAGGTGCCATCCGTCTGCTTCCTCCTCCTGTATGATATTCCGCACATCGGAAGCGAATCCACTCCACTCATCCAGACTCATCAACAAAATATCCGCCCCTGTGGAACTTGCATTCTCTATGCCAGCTACAATACCGCCGTTCCAGATACCGCCAATTTCGGGTAGCCCGGAAAGATCCGGATTAATGGGAGGCGGCTCACTACCGCCATTACCTTCATCAGCACCGCCAAAATTGAATTTGATGTCTACCGGAGCCTTCCATTCACCTGATATCAAACTGCCCCCTACCGTGACATCACCCGAATAGCTACCCCCGATATTCAATGGTACGTTCGCTTCCGGCTTTCCTTTGAAAGTGTATCCAAACGTCTTTGTCTGACTATTATCTTCCAAGGTTATGGAAAAAACGGTCTGAGAGCCGCTCCCCGGAAAAATATAAAAAGGCTTTGCACTCCAAATTCCACCCGGCTCAGACTCACAAATAATTTCCGTACTCTTGTCTTTGCCGGAATACTCCCTTGTAAACGACAGGGAAGAATATAAAGGCGAAATCTGCAAACTCACCTTTTTAACGTTTGCCGGTATATCTTCCAAACTGATATTGACTAAAGATACAGCATAATAGAGGGTTACAGAAACAGATATATTTTTCTTATTGGCAATTGTCACAGTTGAAGTGCCCATCATTAGCGCGCGTGAGCTTCTGTTATTTTCTTTCATAACAATTACATCATCAAGGCTAGGATCTTTCGGAACGATATATTCCTCTCCCAAACCGGCTATTGCAACAATAGTATATCGGGCAGGAGGTAACTTCATTTCAATCTGGGCGTTATCTGTCATTTTCAGACTGGCAGAACAGCTGCCGTCCTCTGCAAACGCATAGATATAGGCCGGATAATTAATCTGGGATTCTCCGCTAGACCTGGCAGATATCTTTAAAGGAAGATTTGTTTGCGAGACTCCGTCTTCATCGTCTTCTTCATCATACATCGGGCGTTGGCAAGAAACAGCAGACAGCAGCAATAGAAACAGAAGCACCTTTAATTCGGTTAATCTATAATTCATAACATATTATTTGTTTGTGGGTTTATTTCTTCTCCATTTATAACTATATCCTCTTCTTCATTTCCCGGAGTCCAACCCGAAATACTTCCTCCCGTTATAATTACATTTCCGTCTTTTACTACAATATTGTATTTATGAATACATCCGGACAATAAGCCTGGAGACAGGTCGTCTCGTCGTGTTATGTAATATTTGTTGTTACGGGTATATTCAATGGTGAGATTAACAGAATGGTTTTTCACGGCTTTCGGATCAATGTTTCCGTCATTCTCGCCCCCGTTCAGGATAAAATAAAAAGAAACATCCTGATTGTTCATGGTGTGTGACGGAGTAATCTGGAAGGTTTCCTTGGGAGTTTCGCTGATGGTGATGCTGTTCGTTTCAAAGGAGTAGTATCCTTGGGTCGTCAACCCATTTCCTTCAAGTCTGATTTTGTCAATAACGGCCTGTGCCATATCTCCTTCACCCTTTATGTTTATCTTTAATAGTGACAAAACGTGCTTAAATGAATAATCGCCCGAAAAGGCCACATTGCCAAGGTCGGTATCGTAGGAAAGCTTCCTGGATGCTACTAGAAAGTCATATTGGTCAATATTTTCCCAAGTCCCGTTCTGGCTGTCGAGAGAAGGCATTTTTATATTTTCCTTACTTTCGGCTTTGGAACCGGAGTGGGGATAATATGCGTAAAAAGTATGTTCCTGGTTTTTATCTTTCCAAAAGACACTCTTTTCTGTAGTCCAGGAAGTTCCATCGAATATCCAGCGGACGGCGCTGTCATTGTCCATAAAAACACCTATATCATCGGTTTTACTAAAACTAGCGATGGCATTTTCATGATCTTGCAAGTAGCGTGCTCCGGAAACTGTTTTCCCGATTCTTGCCATAATGGATACCGTGTACTCTTTTTCTTGTGATTGCTCTAGTTCCTCACTACCTTGGCAGGCAGAGAAGTACATGATCGTCAATAGCGATACATACAGTGATCTTTTCATTCTTTTATTTTATAATAGTGAGGGACAAAACATCAGCTTATCCGTTAAAATTAAAATGAGGACAAGTTGAATTGGTCGAGGATTAAAGCATGTCTGCTTATTGTCGGTAAGAAATTAAACTTGTGTTCGGCTGCGAAAATAATTCATTCTTAGCAAAAAGAAAAACAAAATGATAAAAAGATGAAAATTAAATGTGTTATGCCGGCAACAGCATGAACATTCTTACCGGTATATTCCCATAAAAAATAGTGGAAGGCAATCTTTTGTTTAACGCTTTAGGCTGACTATGACTAAATCTTACCTGTAAATTATTTCCTTCCATTCTTCCACAGTACGTGTAAGGGAAGAAAAATTCACCCCGATACAGACTATTTTACGGTTATCGGTCAAATAAGATCGGGCATAGCCTTTCTCTGCTATTTGCTGTAAAGCCTCCTCTGCTGTTCCGTCCATCTTGAATTCGAAAATGTAAACATATTCGTCCATTTCCAATATGCAGTCCACTCGTCCGAAGCTCTGGCGATTCTCACAATGGATTGCACGGCAATAAACTCCTATCAAACGGAGAATCAGATAAAAAGTGTATTGGAAATGTTTCTCAGTCATATCCAATTCCTTCAAGGAAGCGTGAGAGTCATACGGGATGCTTGCAAGAAAGGCGGTCAGAGAATCACAAAAAGCGGAGGTGTTCCCTTGCTCAAGGCAAGTAACAGCATCGATAATCCAGCTGTTGACCTCTCCACCTCCGGGTTTCAAATAATGTGCTGCCAATACGGACAAGAACCCTTTACGCACCTCATTATTGGGAAAATCGAGCAGATAAGTTCCCATACGTCTATTATATTCTTTAATAGTGAGATATCCGCTCTGATAAATCATGGGTAGAGGCTGTTCCACATCAGCCTTATAATCCACAAACAAAGAGGGAACATAATAACGTCCGGCAAGTTCGTTTATCTGCTCGCGGCTGTGTTGCAGCAGACGAACCAAATAGGTGGGAGTACCTGTAGAGAACCAGTAATCACGAATTGCCATACTGTCAAAAGCATTAAGAATGCTGAACGGATTGTAAATGTCGGTCATCCTCTCTCCAAAATGATATCCGTCATATTGCCGTCTGAGAAGTTCCTTCATTTCTTTCACTGTGTACTGATATTTAGCAGCCAACTGTATGGTGGGTTCTTCGAAAAATGCTTCCAGCTCATTCTGGGTGATACCGCACAAGGCTTCGTACCGTTCATCCATACTGATATCCTTAGGCTGGTTAAATCCACTGAAAACACTTACTTGGGAAAACTTTGTTACTCCGGTCAACAATACGAATCTCAAGTATTGATCGGCTCCTTTAAAGGTAGAATAAAAGGATTTCAATATTTCCCGGTTATGGTTCTCCAACAGAACTTGCTTTCCATAATCATCATAAAAACAAGCTTCCGTATCTAATACATCCAAAATAGGTTTGTCATATTCATCAATCAGAACCACCGCACGCCGCCCTGTCTGTTCATAAGCCCGGCGAAGTATTTCAATGAAACGGGTTCCTATGGTTGTATAATTGGGATTCTTGCCATAAATATCTTCCCAGTTCCCTAAATAGCCTTCAATGGTAGCCTCCAGAATTCCGGGTTGTGTATACAGTCCTCCATTAAAGTCTATACGGAAGATAGGATACTCATACCAGTCCTTTTCCAATCCGTCGATTTCCAGTCCGGCAAACAAATCTTTGCGTCCCTGGAAATAACAGGCAAGGGTACTTACCAGCAGGCTTTTGCCAAAACGGCGTGGACGGCTCAAGAAATAAGTCTTGCCTTGTGTTACCAAGTTGTAAATCAAACCGGTCTTATCCACATATACATAGCCATCTTCACGGATTTGGTCAAAACTCTGTATTCCAATAGGGTATTTCATATTTTGTTGCGGTTCTAGAATGAATGATAAAACAAAGATATTAGTAAATGACAAACAAAGCAAATAAAGGATTTGTTTTTTCTGCTTATGACAAGTTTTTCCGTTTCCTATTAATGGATAATCGCCTGTTTCTGTCCATATATATTGGCATTCTGTCCTTTAAAGGATACTTTGAAAAGTATTTAGAATCTATCTATTCTACAATAAGATATACTTCTTCTACTGAATTTGCTATATCATTGTTTGTCAGTGTTATACATATTCTCTAATGTGTATTAATATCTTTATACCATTGTAGTTTTGTATATTCTTCATTCAAGTCATTAAGTTCTCTCTGCATGATAAAAGTGGTCATACCTGAAAAGGCGGTGATAGGGAATGTTCCTTCTTCCGTAGCATAAAAAGGAGTATTTCTTTTGTAAACCACACATTGGCTGATACACTCTTGAAGTGCATTGTATGTATTTTCATCTGATAATGATTGATAATATTGAGCGAAATCAAAAAAATAGAATGGGGCTTTTAAAACTCCATCATAATTTTGAAGGTTACCGACCGGGAGAAAAGAGCCGGATGTTTCTGTATTGATCTGTCGTATCAAATTCGCTAAATTTGATAATCCGGCAGTTTTTATTATGCTAATGGTAGCAGAACGTTTATCGCCTTCCATCAAATTCCAATAATGAAAATAATTTTCTGCAAATCTTTGCAAATCAGCATTTTCTTCAAGCAGACAGGAAATACTGCCGGCATAGATAGGAGTAAATCCCGGAGATACTACTGGGGCAGAGGAAGCCATGATATATGCTGCTTTATTTCTTAATTCATAAGCCACCTCAATACCTGCCATATTACATGCTTCAAAGATTATGAATTCAAATAAATGGTCCGGGAGGGCCATGGCAAAATCTGTTATTTCCATTTCATTGTCATTATCGATGATGATAGACCGCGAGCCATTAACCAATGTATGTGGAGGAAGCCAGCCACTGCCATGGGAAAACACGATTAGACCGTAGCTTTTAGCAGGATAAAGCCGAGTTACGTCGTTTATAACTCGTTTAAGCACTTGGGGGGAGGCTGAGTTTTCTTGGTCATAGGTATGTATGGTAATATAGCCTTTCTCACTTTTTCCATCAATTTCCATCAATCGTGGAGAGTCCTTAAATGGTGTATCCTGATACACTATTATATTTCCATCTGTCCCGTCTTCCCATCCATTTTTAATTTGAACAAGTTTGTCATAGGTTTCGGCATCAAGATTATTATCTCCTCCCAGATAAACCAATAGTGTCCGTGCAGGTAAAACAACAGGGGTGTCATTTTCTTTATGACAGCCACATACTAATAACAGAAAACAGACAGCATATATATACTTCATACACAATATAATTGGATAAACGATTATAAAAACTAAAAGAGGGGAACATTTTGCCCCCCTCTTTTTTTATAAACAATGAGCGTATTAATTACTTGTCATTGTGCTTCTTAACTTGGATTTGGATAGTTCCAACAGAATGTCCAAGACCATTCTTCCAAGTATGGTCGCAGATACCGCCCCACTTGTGATTTACACAAACTTCTACATCAATAGTAAATGGTTGAGCAATATCTTCACCATTGTTGATCCATGTGATAGTCTGCTTAGCATTATCAAGTTTGATCTTCTTCATGTTTTCAGCATCCAGTTCACTTCCGTCAGCAAAGTATGCCTTAGAAACCTTGAAGTTAACAGTTGTATTAACATCGAATACATTATGGTCAACTACCAGTTTCTTTGACCAACCAGCTTGATCACCTGTCTGAACCAAAGTATTATTCTTAGCCATATCTTTGTGATCATAGATAACATGGTTGTTATTGAATTGTGCCTGAGCACCTTCAGACCACAGATAATCTGACAAGAAGAATGCATCCTTCAATGATACTGTATTTTCAGCTTCCTGATACTTGTCATACAAAGGACCTGCTTCGTAAGCGTGGAATACCATCGGAGTTACAAATGCAACTTCAAATTCATCGATAACCACTGTAGAACGTCCATTTTCAGGAGCAGGAGCACCAGTATAAGTAGTAGTATGATCTTTGGCCCAAGGAGTATTGTTTACCATATTGATAGTATCGCAAGAGAAGTTATTGTAATCTTCTTTAGCATACTTGTTATGAGCATTGGCTTCCTTGTTGCAAGTACCATACAATCCGTCAACATCTTCATTGAAGCTTACTACGGCACGCATTTTGATCTTCTTCAAATCCTTAGCGTCAGCAGCATTGATCCAAGCACGTCCTTCGTCTGTAGCCTCCAAAGCGATATACCACTTGTTGTCTTTACCTTGATACAAACGGATGCCGGAATCGTGACCGTCACCTATCTTAGATGCGTTATTATGCTGGTCAACCAATTCGAATGACAAGGTAGCTCTAGCCCAATCCTTATCATGAGTCTGACCCTTATAAGGATTATAGTTGATCAAATCGAATTCGTCATTCAATGCTGCAACCATTTCATAAGTTTTAGGATCATCAAAGTTATCGTATCTACCGTGAGCAATGAAGTAAGAATCATCTACCCAGTTCAACTTAGTCTTTTCAGGAGCAACTACATCCGGATACTTCACATTGATAGTATAAGTAACATGGATGTCAGATAATCCCTTATGATCAGCATTTGGCTTGTATGTACCCTTAACAGTGTAAACGTCGTGATCGTCATGACGAGAGAATGCTGTATTCTTCACTGTAACGAACAACTGATTGTATTCTTCAGGTTTAAAGTTCGGATCTAATGAATAGTCTGCATTATCTTTTCCATCCCATGCATATACAGCGTGTTGTTTAGCCTCATCTGCTGTTGCAAATTCAGGAACGAAATCATAAGTCTTACGGAATTCGTCTTTACTCAACTGTACATCTTTATGGTTGAATATCTTATCCATATCCATGTCAAGAACTTGATTGATATGTTTCAGAGTGACGTCTTTTGTTTCTGTAATATTAATTTCAGGAGCAACAACTGCATTGCGTACAATGTGAATCTTGATGATTGCTGTTTTAACTACATTACCATTGTCTTCACCCGGTGCTACCAGTTTCACACGAACAATAGGAGTTCTGTCTATAGCAGCTGTGTGGTTGGCATCTGTTTCTGCGCCCCAAATCGGGTCCGGAGTTTGTTTTACTGTAGCAACACCATCTTTGGTAACATCCAAATAACGTTTTGTCTGGTTAACGCCATCATAATAGAAGTCAACCGGTTCAAACACCAATGAATAGTCATCAAAACCATTCTCCATCAAAGGATATTGAGCTGTTTCGGCTCTACCCATACGTTTGTCAAAGAATGAAGTTACGATGTCCTTCAAATTTTTTGAATGTCCATCACCTGTATAGTTCAATTCTACAACAATACGTTCTGCATCATCTTTAGATTCAGCATCTCCTTTATATAACTGGTTTTCAGCATTGGCTTCGAACTTAGCTTTATCTGCTTGATAAGCCTTCAATTTAGCCTCTTCAGTACCGGTCGGATTCAAGGTGTTAAGATAATATTCATCTTTGATGAATTCTCTATAATTTACCTTGTTAGGAGCAATTGCATTTTTAATCTGAGCAGGAGCGTTAGTTTGGTCAAATGCATCAGCTACTTTAACCAAATGTACGTTTTTCTGCAAAATTACTTCATGCTTGGCGGGAACAAAATCAGAATGAACGATTTGGTCATTGTTCTTAATTCTCAATGAATATACTGTTCTTTCGTCCAGATTAGATTGTTCAGCAAAAGCCCAGTCCTTTACACGGAAGTTTAACATACCATGTCCTTCTTTATAAGATTCAACGGTAATTTTTCCATCAGTGTACAGTTTTTGTCCAGCGTTGAACAATTCCCAATTCTTGTTATTCGTATTGTAGTTCCATATTTCAGCAGTATCACGAACAAATCCTACCACTTCCATATCTTTGAATGATACGCTGTTAGGATTTACCTGATACTTCACGTCTGCCTTACCTGAGTAAACGATTTTAAATGTGCTAAAGTTATTTTCACTCCACTCTGCACCTGTAATCTCTGTTTTACCTGCCACACTATCAGTAACGATGGTAGGGAAATGGATTCTGGCAGCTTCACCTTCAGAAAGGAAAGTAGGGATAAACTTAACTCCGCTAACTACAGAAGTAGCTTTAGGCATACTGATAGTCTTTTTAGTGCCATCAGCATAAGTAATAACTAATTCATAAGCTGATTCACCTTCTTCTACTGATACTACATAATCATTAGCAGAAGTACCTGGAGTACCCGGAGTACCTGGTTTGCCCGGTTCACCTTGTTCTCCTTTTGCACCATTGTATAATTTAATGGTCTCTCCATCACTGAATTTGATTTCATAACCACCATTACCATCAGTGAACGGAGTACAGCTTTCGACATATTTGCCTGAGCCTACTTTGTCTTCAAGGGCCTTGATTGCATCTTTCACATTGGATATTTCTTGATCCAAGCGGTCGATGTCGTCATCGTAATCCTTACAAGATACAAATGTTCCTGTTGAAGTGACCATAAGGGCTCCAAACAGGATTGCACTTAAAAATTTTTTGTTCATAATAGAAAAACTTTAAATTTATA
>ERZ779664.700-NODE-700-length-15303-cov-6.343980_pt1 | contig 15303 bp, 8 predicted proteins | sample MGYA00511478_ERZ779664 | MGnify/ENA primary metagenome ERZ779664 (study PRJEB29588, sample SAMEA2160437) | human gut metagenome | biome: human gut; feature: human-associated habitat; material: faeces | place: Denmark | collected 2008/2010 ...
GGTGCGGAGGTGTTTCAGTTCCTGCTGAGCCGGGAACTGAATCTGTTTCTGATTGGTTTCTTGGTTACTCATATGTTTCCTTTCTTTTCTGTGCGCTCCTTGCGCACGTTTTTTCTATCGAACGGTACGAAAAAAGCCCCTCGCGCCGTGCGCGGGAGCTCCTCTGCCTCTTTCGACGATATGATTCTATCACACTTTTGCAGCGTGTGCATCCGCGTTTTTAGACAGGGCAGGGATGGTTGTGCTTTTCTCCTTGGAAGCACATGATTGCCCCGCTATCTACTGCACCGTTACGCGGATAGTTTCGCCTGCTGTTGCCAAGCACATACACAGGTGTTTCAGCTTCTGCCGAACCGAAAACTGAATCTATTCTCGATGGTTTTCTTTGTTACTCATACATTTCCTTTCTTTGTGTCTCTTTGGCGCACGCTTTTTTCTATCGGACGATACGAAAAAGTCCCTCGCGCCGTACGCAGGAGCTTCTCTGCATCTTTCGACGATATGATTCTAACACACTTTTGTGCGGTTCGCATCCGCGTTTTTAGACAAGTCGGTGTCCTGATACAGATTTTCTGATTTTCAAAGCTGCACAGCTCCGCAAATCAGTCATCCGCCTGATTGCCAAGTTCATCCGACCGTAACTTCGACCTTTTTGCCGCTGAAAGCTACGCCGTATTTATAAATCGTCTTGACCCCCGCGGCGGTCAGTTCCGTTTCGTATTTCTTGTCGTTTATCTGCTGCAATGCGGTTTCTGACAACACTTTCAGCTTCTCATCACTGCAATTTTTCTCCGCTTTTAATTCGATGAGAATCCCCGGAAGTCCCTTCTTCGTGGGCTTCAGCTGAATATCATAACGCCCATCGTCAGACTCTCGATTCGAGGTCACGAAAGCACCACCCAATAAAGCACACAGCCCCAGCATAAAGCCGTGATAGAAGTTCTCCCCTGCCGTATCAAAACAGCTGACCGATTGGGTCAGAAGCGTCTGAATCTGCGCTTTCAATCGTGCGTTGTCGCTGGAGAAGATGGCCTCCTGAACAGCGATGGCCGTAGGCTGCGGAATCATATTCTCCAGCCGCTGCAAAATTTCCTTGTTATACACGAGAGAAATTTCCCGATTCGGCAAGGAAACCTCACACATAAAGTCTCCATTGAAGGATGGCGTCGTTTTCATTGCCTTCAAATAGCCTGTCACCAGCAAAAAGCTGTAAATAGTAGCGGGATTGCTCTTGATTTGCGGATAAATCACGCCAGTATCAATAAAGGTGGTGAACGTCTCGCCCTTGACAAGCGCAGTCAGTCGATGATACGTCTCTTCGTCCGCCTGCGCAAGCACTTCGCCGATAATATCATTGCTGCCGGTAGAAACCCAGAAGGCTCGCGGCTCGCACTCATTGCTGAAATAGTTGACCACCGACCATGGGTTGAAAATCTCCGTCTTGCCGAAGCGGTAGCCGTCGTACCACTCGCAAATCTCATCAAATTTGTCAGCCGCACCGTAATATTCTGCCATTCCCTTTACTTCATCCGCCGTAAAGCCGAAGTAAGTGCTGTACTTGTTGTCCAGCACGGAGTTGATGGACAGGTTGTTCATGCCGCTGAAAATGCTCTCCTTCGCCACCCGCAGAATGCCGGTAAGAAAGCCGAAAGACAAATGCTGATTATCCTTGAACCCGCCCGAAAACAGGTTTCTCATAAACTGGATGACCTTGTCGTAGTAGTCCTTCTGATATCCCTGCTGAATCGGCGTATCATACTCGTCAATGATGATGATGGGCGCAATACCGTAGTGCTGATGGAGCATTGCAGACAAATCCAGCAGCGCAGCGGTCAGCTCCACTTCGCTGACCTTGCCCTCAGCCAGCTTTTCATAGGTCTTTTTGCTGTACTCGTCGCATTGACCGCTGGTCAGCAGTTCTTTATGCCGCCGTGTTTCCTTTGCGAAAATATCTCGAATCGCCGCAAAAGTCTCCGCCCAAGTGTCGAACTTAACATCCTTGAACGTCAAGAAAATCACAGGGTACTTCCCCTGATAGTCCCGGTACTTCTGACCGCAGCTCCAAATCTTCTTGTCGCGGAAATAAACCGAAGTATCCTCGTCACTTTTTTCAAAAAAAGTGCGCAGCATATCCATATTCAGCGTCTTGCCGAATCGCCGAGGGCGGGTGAACAGCGTCACCATCGGGCGCTCGTCAATGAAATCCTTAATCATCATCGTCTTGTCGATGTAGTAGTATTCCGACGATGCAAGGCAGTAGTTGGATACGCCGATAGGCAGCGGCCGCTTCGTCGCCCGCTCTGTTTTTCTGAAAGCGCCCGTCTTAATTCGCTGATCCACTGGCTTCTGCGTATCTGCCGGAATCATCCAGCGTTTCCCCTGCTTTTCCGCACCGACGATTTTTCCGTCTTTGCAGAGCGTCGCAACTCGCCGTTCCGTTATGTTCCAGCACGCCGCCGCTTCTTTGATCGGGATCATTTCAGCCATACGGGACACCTCCGCGCATCACTTTACAAGTACATTATACCCGATTAAACGAACAATGTCAACGGAGTTCGGAATAATGTCATTTCAAAGCAGCACGATACCATTTTCCTTGATAAACGTGTGCAAGCAGATTATTCGAACAGCTTTCTGTTAGAGTTAATGACATCATCCAGTTCATCCATGAACATACAGGCAATGATGCACTGATACCGCAAATACCGCGTCATCACTGCCGTACCGAACCCCGTCTGTTCCATAAACGCGGCGGACAGCAGCGGCGGCATATGCAGGCTGATTACGATGCGCGTAATCTGCCGAATATCATACCGAAAGTTGTCATCGCTGCACATTCGGCTGATGGTTGCTTCACTGATTCCCGACCGCAAGGACAGCTCCTTCTGCGTTCCGCAGCGGTCATGAATCAGCTGCACAAGGGCAGCAGAAGGGCGGCGCGGAAAGGTTTCGAGATACTCCGCATTTTTCTCATCCAGTGCTTCTTCACTCAGATTCTCATCCAAATCCAAGGAGCAAATCAGCGTATCGGCACCATTTCGACCTTCGCTTCGTTACTCATCGCCTTTCCTCCTTCACTGTTCCCGCCTTTTTGCAAATTGCGTCAGGCAAACTGTTGTTCTTATGATGCCAGTGCTATTGGAACATTTATATGCACTATAAGCATTGTTGTTCTTACTGCACTTTGCCTGACAGGCATATCATACACCATACTTATTGGCTTTGCAAGCATTTGCGAAAGTCTGTTCTCTTTTCGTGAATTCTGCTGAATTTTGGCATATGTGGCTTAGGCAATTTGACGACACTTTGTTCGCATATAGTGTATAACTGATGCTGACAGACTATTGTTAATGATTTTTATAAATTCAATTGCTGAATTTGCACAATCGAGTAGGAGACTCCCCTAAATAAATAGGAGAGCCGACCTCTCACACCACCGTGCGTACCGACCGGTACACGACGGTTCAATCGCATGAGTTCAAGGACTCGTAGCAGTTGAGGATACTAAAATATCCTGCTGCTGCGAGTCTTTCGTTTGTAATGGAACACGCTAATACCGGGCTTCCTGCGATTCGCCAGTAGCCCAATCGGGAATTCCCCCACTGGTATGCCTTGTCCGCTGGAATTCCCAGCTTCCTTAAGTTGGCCACCTTCGTTCGGGGCTTCTTCCATTGCTTCCAGATGTACATGCGAAACCTGCGCCGCAGCCATTCATCCCAAGTCTTCATCGTCCGTTTCATGTCAGCTACATGGAAGTAGCCAAGCCATCCACGGATAAACACTTTCACTTCCGCCATCACTCGGCGGACGTTCCGTCCGCGGTTGCGTTTTGTCAGTAGTTTCAGCTTTTCCTTTGCCTTGTTCAACGACTTTCGGTGCGCACGGATGTAGATGCCGCTTCCATTCCTCCCTATGCAGAATCCAAGAAATTTGAACTCCTTCACTGCGAAGATGCTGGTCACTTTGCTCTTTTCCGTGTTCATTTTCAGTTTCAGCTTTCCCTCCAGATACCTCCGGCTGGATTCCAGCAGACGTTCAGCTGCTCGTTTGCTCTTGGCAAACACTACAATGTCGTCTGCATACCTCACCGTCTTTACCCCTCGGCTGTGCATCTCCCAATCAAATTCGTTGAGGTAGATGTTCGCCAGCAGTGGTGACAGCGGTCCGCCCTGCGGCGAACCTTCTTCGGTTTTGCTTACTACACCATTTTCCATTACCACGCTTTTCAGATACTTCTTGATGATGCGCAGTACTCGCATGTCCTGTATCTTCCGGTGCAACAGATTCATGAGCAGTTCGTGGTTCAGTGTATCGAAATACTTGGACAAGTCCACCGATACTGCGTATCTGTATCCTTCTTCCGCGTATTCCTTCACCTTCTGAATCGCCTGCTGCCCGCTCCGTTTCGGTCGATATCAGTAGCTGCTGTCTGAAAATTGCGGTTCCCATATGTTTTGCAGCTTCTGTGCGATTCCCTGCTGTATCACTCGGTCTACTACCGTCGGGATTCCCAGTTTTCGCACGCCGCCATCTGGTTTCGGGATTTCCTTTCGCCGCACCGGGCTTGGCTCGTAGCTTCCGTCCCGGATGCTCTGCAAAAGTTCCTCCCTATGTTCCTTCAACCACGGCAGCGCTTCTTCTACGCTCATTCCGTCGATTCCTGCTGCTCCGTGGTTGCTCTTGACCCGCTTATACGCTCTGTTCAGGTTATCCCTGTCCAGTATCGCTTCCAGCAGGTCGCTTGCACCGTCTCGTTCTTTCCCTTCGCTGCGATCTGTGCTCCGCGCTTCTGCATACCCTTGGTGTTCCACACTTTCTCTTTGCAGGAAGCCCTCGTTTCCTCGGTTTTCTGCTTTCATCACACCGACCTCCTTCCAGTCTTTACTTGAGACTTACGATTGTTCAGCCCTTCCCTTGAAAAAAAAACTTTCAGGGTACTATGGCTTCGGCTGACTTCTTGCAGTTCGTTGTTACTGCGGCTTTCGGATTCTCCTACTTCCCGTCTGCAAGACCTCCCCGGGTAAGCGCAACAGCTTTCCTCCCATGTAACCGCCACATTTACCGCACGGGATTCGGGCAGCATTGGACTTCGTGTTGTCTAGCACACTCGTCCGTCCCTGTACGGCCTTCTATGTGATTTCTGTTCGTCGGTTCAGGAGTTTGCCCGCCAGCATTTTTTTTCGCTGACATCCGGCTTCCTTCAGATTCCACCTCACGATGGACACCCTTGCCTTCGGCTTACGCTTCCTACTGCCGAGCGCGTTGTGGTCTCTCACCACTTAGTTGTTGCTCATGCCGGGCGCACTAGAAGTGGCTGCCCTCCTATATCGAGAGGCAGCCACCCAGTTCTCTTGTCACCGTGTTGGCTTTTGTAATTCTCTATTTCTTCTCCTGCGTCATTGAAGCTGCTTCCTCCGGGAAAAGGTCACGCAGCAGCTCATCCAAATCAAACCGCAGTTTCTTCGCCCGACACCGCGCCGCAACAACTTCCAGCGAATCGCGGATAATCTGCTTGCACCGCTCCATCCGTTCTTCCTTCGGTGCCTGCACAAAAGACAGGAACGGGACACGCAGCCGAATATCCGCATAGCGCTTCTTCCAGCTGATATATTTGCGATCTTTGCCGCAATCGAATGTGCGTAGAAATTCTTCTGATAGACATTCTGGAATGATGCCGATGCTGTCGAGTGCGTCCGTATACTTCGCAAGCGACGTAACCCGCATGTTCTTTTCGATTAGGCAGAAGTTGTCCATGATCATTTGTGCTGCCGGTGATTCCGATTCGGTTGAAAAGGTAAACGGCGTCATGTACGCATCCGGGAACATGTCATACAGCAGCGATTTGCACTCAAAGCGGAAGTTCTTCACCTCACTCCGATCTCGGATGATTTCCAGCGCCCGGGTAATAGCCTCTCTCACCATGTCTCGCTGTTCATCCTGCGAGGCTTTCATGAAGGTATCACCGTCCAGCCTGACGCAAATTTCCGCCTCTCGCCACTTCAAGCTGATGTGCTTCCGCTCTTTTTCATCCGGCGCAGTGAAAAGAATAATTTTGATGCTGTCCAGCACTTTGCAGTATCTCGCCAGACGAATCACGTCCATCCGCGATTCAAAATACTGAAAGCAATCGGAAATTCGCTCGGCAGCTGATGGTTCTGCTTCTGCGGAAAAAGTAATTCCTAACATATGCTTCCTCCACTCAGTAGGAGCTTTCTTCTTTCTCTATTCCTACCTTCACCCTAAGCCATTGTACCTTTTCTTTTGCTTTCAAGGGTATTTGCTCCTTCTCAATCTGCGCAAGCACGTCCTGAATCACCAATTTGTTGATGCCTTTTGCGAAGCCGACAAGCAGCTGAACATCGGCAAGTGAATAGATTTCTTTTCGGAGCATATCGTCCAGAATGAAGCAGAATAGTTCCATTTCTTGCACAATTGAGAACAAAACGCAAGCTTGAAAAACAGAAAGCTCGCAGTGAGCAAGTGAGAACACGCAGTTTCTTCGGGCACTTATAGGAAGGCGCTGGATTTTCCGAATAACACGCGCCGATAAGGTCGTCTGCGTAGAAAAGCACAAAATTGCCGGCAACAGTTTCATCAGCTTTTTATGTTTTTGAGCATGTTGTAGATATTCAAACAAGACTTTTTCTTCCAGTATGCCATGAAAATTCTGAAAGAAAAAGTCGTCTTGATTGTTCATATACTGTGCATATATTTTCTGCCGAACAGATTGATTTTGTTGCAGTTCTAGTGCAAGCTTATTAATATCCATGTTCACTTCTCCTTTGGTTATACATTATTTATAATATTTGTGAATACCGTCGGCGATTTGCACTATATTCTGTTTAACAAACTTCTTTCCTGCTCTATCTAATTTCCCCACCAATATATTTCCCATATCATCAACACTGGCAATTTTTTCTGCCTTGTAGAATATATGAGCATGTGGAGCATGGCGGTTAGCTTCACCGCCCACAGACACTCTCGCGGAGTATCCATTATGGTCACCTGCGACAGTTTTTTGCACACATAGATTATGTACCAAAAAGCCATGGATTCCAACAAAGTAAGTATGGAACTCCTCAACCTCGAAGTTATAAACCGTAACAGGCTCGGAAAGTTCTTCCCATTCAACGGCTTCAACAAGCGCCGTGCCGCCGCTCAACAGTTTAAGCTGATAGCCGACCTTCAGGTCCTTAGCGAAAATCCAGCCCTGTCCCTGTACGAAAAAGGGATGTCCCGCCGTAGTGGTAATCGTTGCGCCACGAACCTGCACATGAACCAGTTCGTACTTTTCATTCCGGAAGAGTTGGACTACTCGCTTTAGCGTGCATTCGCCCGTGTCAGGGTTTTCTGCCCACACCAGCTGTCCCGGTACAATTTCTTCAATTGGTACAGCGCCGTTCTCCGTTTGAATCGGTGTACCAGCAACAAAGCAATTCGGACTGGTGAGACCACCCACAATAAAGCCGCCGATTGCGCCGCCAAGGAAACCATCCGCGGCACCATCAATCGCCGCTTCAAGAGCGCCGTCCCAGCTTCCCGTCGCGATTCGGCTTTCGATTGCGCCTGAAATGGCTCCGCCAATCGCGCCCGATACCGCGCCTTTCGCCGCACCAATCGCAGCGCCATAGGCAAAGCAAGCGACACCGCCTGTTGCAACCGTAGCAACTACTGCCGCGCCAACAATCAGCGCCGCGCCAATCGCCACTTTCGCCCAGTTCGGCAGCGACCACGAACCCGCTTCATCTCGACGGTTCACCGGGTCGTTCATGCAGTAGTTGAACAGCTGGTAGCCATTGATGTCGCCATCAGCACCCAGCGCTTCCACATCATCCGCATTGATGAATCGGCTCAGCTTCGGGTTGTAATATCTGCTGCGCAGATAGTAGAGACCCGTTTCCTCGTCGTAGATGTAGCCGCGATACCTGAAGGGATTCAGCGCACCCAGCGTCTCCGCTAATGCACCTCCTGTACTGATTGGCTGACCCCAAGCATCGTACTGATATTTTACCACCAACTGCCCTTCGCTGTCAACCATGCCGACAACATCATCCTGCTGGTTATACAGGTATGCATACGCAGTGCCGTTGTAAATCGCAATTGCAGGCTTGTTCTGCGCATCATAGAAGAAATGCAGGTTTTCATCGCCGCGAATAAGGTGAACCAGATTGCGGCCGTGCATGATGTACTTCGTCGTACCGGTGGAAGTCGCCGTTTTCTGAACACGAAGACCATCCGCGTTATATGCAAAGGCGACCTCTTCGCCGCTCTTCTGCATTCCCCGGATCTGCCGCCCCTGTGCCCATTTGTACTGCCAAGTGCCATCCGACAGCGGATTGCCAATCTCATCATAAGTAATGTTTACGCCATTGAGCGCCGTCAGCTTATCCTTCCAGTTCGCATCCGTATAGGCGAACGTGTCGCACTGGACAGCCGCACCGACGCTGCCGGTCGTGTACGCATACGCCGTTTTCTGCTGAATATTGCCGCCATGGTCATAGGCAAACACCCACGTCGTACCCGCAGTGCCAGCCGTCGTATCATACGGGTCGTTCACCCGAATCAGCTGCCCCAGCAGGTCATACACATAGGTAATTTCCTGCTGACCGTCGCTGATGCCCGTGATATTGCCCGTTTCATCATATGTATAGGTCAGTTCAGTCCCCGCCTGCGTCATCGTGCGAACGAGCGGCGTCGTGCTGTTGCTGCCATATGCACCATCCAAATAGGTGTACGCCGTTGTCACAGCCGTTCCGCCTGCATTTGCGCTGCGTTCACTTACTCGGCCGAGTCCATCATAAGTATACGTCACCGTTTGGTTGTCCCCGAACGTCATCAGCGTCGGACGGTTTTCTTCATCGTGCGTAAAAGTGGTTGTGTATTTTTCTCGGTTCTCTCCGACCTGTTCCTTGAAGGTCTTTACATTATCATACGCATCATAGACCAGTTCGCCCGTATACGCATGCTTGTCGCCTTCAAGCACTGTCTTTCGGCGCGGACGATTGGCAGCATCGTATTCACTCAGCACCGAAACGTCGCGCGCGCAATCCTTCACTCGTGCAACTTCGCCGTTTGCGCCGTAGGTATACTGGAAGCGGTCATCCGTATCGTCATCATAGCGCATACCAACAATGCGCTTAAAGTCATCATATGTGTAGCATACCTGTCCACGGTTGCCATAGGTGACGCTTTCCGTCATGCCATCCGCCTGATAAGCCGTTTCGACCAGCGTTTGTGTGCCAACCTTCACGGATTCAAGCCGTCCGACTGCATCATATGCAAGCGTATAGGCAACATCTTCCGAAGCATTATCGGACGTATTGTGTTTCACCTGCGTCAGCTTATCCTTGGTATACGCAAACGTATTGGTGTATTCGCGCCCGTCTGCCGTCGTCGAAGCCTTCGTCACCCTGCGATTGCGATCATAAGTATAGTGCAGCACCTGTCCGCGGGCATCCGTAACTGATTGCAGCGTATCCAGCTCATCATCCGTCTGCCGAGTTTCTGCCATGCCGCGGGCATCTATCTGCTGTTTTACATGATTGCCCTGCTCATCATAGACCGTCGTGGTCTGCATGAACGCCGTGCCATCGCTTGTTTTCGTGGTCAGCTGATTGCCATAATCATCGTAGGTATACTCGCTGACTGTCCCCAGTGGGCTGGTAGACTTGCGCAGCAGATGTTTCTTCTTCTCCTCATCACTTTCGCCCCATTCCATCACGGTTTTCACCGCAGCAGAACGCCCCGGCTGAAAGTACGTCAGGATATTGTCGAACGCATCATAGGTTGCACCATCCTGCAAGCTGCCTGCATTCTTCGCGGAAAGTACATTGCCCCTGCTGTCATACACATTCGTTTGACCGAATTCTTCCTTGTGCAGGAACAAGCCGCCAAATTCAGCATAGTTGATGTTGCGCTCGTAGTCCACGTTGAAGCGAATGGATGTATAATCGCACGGTGCAACCACCGGGCCGGCAGCAAACTGCCAATCCGTCCATTCCTCGCTCCATTCGATCGAGGACGTATTCACGCGCGTGGACGATGTGCCTGCTTTCAAGAACGCCACACGGATGTTATAGCGGAAGTCCTCCCCCTTGCGCGGCTTGGAGAAGTTCAGCGACCACCCGCCTGCTACAAACACGTCACCCTTGCTGCCGCTGAGCGGAATATCCTGATAGATGCCCGCATACTTGGTACGCCCAGTACCATACAAGCGCATCGTATTTGCAGAAAGTCCTTCCGGCTTGGTGCCTGTGCAATCGGCATACACCATATCTTCATTGGTATTGGAGCTGTTTTTGCTCCAGCCTGTGGGATGTGCGCCGCAATTAAACGTAAAGTCACCATTCGTCAGCATATTGTAGCGATTGGCGACTTCGCCCGCTTCCAGCTGCGCACAGTCAAACCAGACCGTTCCTGCGCCCCCGCCCGCCATCAAGCGAACAGTTGCACTGTCGCTGGTGCTGTCTGCCGGAAGCGAGAAACTCACACTCATGCGTCCCCATTCGCCCTTGCTGCACTGCGGCAAACTATCCACCGCAACCTCATCGCCGTCGCTGTTTTTGTAGGTAACGCGCAGCTGCGCCACGGTATCCGCAAGCGTCTGAAAGAATGCAGAAAACGTATAGGCTTGTCCCTTCGGCAGCGTCACATCTTGGCGGGCCGTCATCCAGCCTGTCTGATTCGTCTTGACCATTTTCAGCGACTTCGTGCCCATGTAGTGCGCATCCGTCGCATAGCTATATGTGCCAGTCCCATCGAGGCTCTCATTCGTCCAGATGCCTGCCGTCTGCATGTTGTGACCATTCAGGAAGTTCACCACGCTGCGCTGCATCTTGGAAATCGTTTCCGGATGGTTAATCGGATTGCTGTCCGTGTATTTCGCAAAGCAGGCATATCCCAGCTGGTCATTCACAGAGATGCAGTTGCCGTAATCATTGAAATGATAGAACAGCTTCTTGCCGCTCAGGTTGTCCGTGACTACCGTCAGGCAATCCTTATACGCATAGGTACGGTCATACGCACACACATCGCCGCCAGTCATGCGAACGCGCTTCACGCGGAAGGGCTCACGGGTCGTGTAATACTCATATGTCACTTTGACGCCGTCGCAGTTGACTGCGGATGTCAGAAGTCCGTGTTCATCATAGGTATAATACAAATCTTCTGTGCCGGACTCACCAGCCAGTTCCCACACATGCGTCAGGTGATTCGCTGCATCATACCCAAATCCGCAGGTACCCTGTTCCCCATAGCCGGGAGTGTAAATCGTGCTGACGCGGTTGTTTTCATTCGCGAAAACCGTATTTCTGCCGATGCCGTCCTGCACATTGCTGACAATGCAGCCCGAAGCCGTAATGCGCATCGTATTGCCGCAGGAATCCGCGATTGTTTTGAGCATCCCGACGTTTTCGTAGTTGCCCGCAAACTCCTCCGTCGGCAAGTCAAACGTCATGCTGTTATGATCCCGGTCAACAATCACAGCTGTGCTGTCTGTAAAGCTCAGCTTCATTCCCAGACCCGATTGATCCTGCCATTCGCCGGACGTCTGCTGAAAATGGTGCCGCGTCCCATCGCCGTCCATATAGACATAGAACGTCGTACTGCCATCCGAGTCCTTCAGCGTTTCTTTGTGCAGCGTCTGCTGGATGTTCATTTTCCAGCCTGCGCCTGCCCCGAACGCATCCACCTGACGGTAGCACGAATTGTAGACGTGACTGACCGATACCGGCATCCAGTTTCCGCTGCTGGACGTGTCCTGCCGTTCAAAGATCAGATTGCCATTGTAGAGGCTGACATGACCAACGCCCGCTCGCCCAACATCCTGATCTTCATAGACCAGATAGTCTTCCAAGCCTGCCAGAGAGACGTAGTTAATCGTCACATACGGCTTATAATACGCATGGTCGCTGGTGTAAAGCGTAATGTAGGTACTCGTGTTCGCCTCCAGCGCGAAACCGTAGTTTTCGCCGCCGTACCACTTGCGAACCAAGTTGGAAATATCATAGTTATACCATGTGCTGTTCGCCTCCATGTACTGATAATCCAGCGTTTTGTCGTTCAGCGCCGGGGCGTTGTTGTAGGTGATGGTCTGGCTGTTCCAGTCCCCCAGCACTTCTTTCAGGTAGACGGAGGCCTTCGTTGTCGGAGCCGTCTTCGTTTTGACATTGAAAATTGCTTTCGTGATATAATACGACGAATCAATTTCCGGCAATCCCGACGGAAGGAACTTGATAAACGAGCGGCTGGTTCCCCAATTGCCGCTGTTGTACGACACCGTCATCCCCGTTGCGCCGTAGCTCTTACCTCATCCGCCTTTTTGCTGCTCACAAAGTTGTCTTCCATTGCGCTGGAATGGTTCTTCGTGATGACCGGCGGATCCAGCACAACCGGGAATTTCGCCTTTTGCAGCCATTTTTCGTCCGGCGTGTACGTCACGCGCCATGTAAACGGCTCAACCGTCGCCGCCATGTCCACCTGCACGCCGCCGATTTCGTCCTCCGCTTCGGCAGATTGCAGGAACGGCCGCGGCAGCAGAAATGCCGTTCTGCCATCCGCTGCTGTCACTTGAATCGAATCGTCCGCCTGCTTTTCCGCCCGCATTTCCGGCGTAAAGAGCAGGAACGACAGCTTCCGCACGCTTTCCGGCGTTTTGAACGTAAAGGAATCCTTAAACCACAGTGCCTGAACCGCGCAGTTCAGATTCACATCCGGGAAAATGTCCTCATACACCACTTCCCCGTCCAGCTGCGCCAGCACCGCGCGGCGGCGGTCGCGTTCGCCCTCCTGCGGACACGCAAAGTCCACAACCTTCGGCTGAACTTCCTGCGCTCCATCCAGCTTCCAGCCGAGGTAGCAGTCATCCTCATTGCGCAGCAGAAGCATCGCTGCGTCCTGCGCGCCATGAAATTCAACCTTCAGTTCATCGTTGTTGCGATTCGTGAGATACACGCCGCCCGCCGAATCCTGAATTGGCATCAGTGTGTTGTTGATTTCTTCCAGCTTTCCGCTGTTCTTGTCTCGGAAATGCACCGCTTCCGGGTACATCACCGCCTGATAAAGCCCGCGCCCCAAGGAAAACACCTTGCTCGTGCGCGTTCGGCGTTCGTATTCTTCCTGCCCCGGCATCCGGTTCATCTCGTCCAGCGTAACGGGGCGTGCATATTTGTGCGGCTGATTTTCCGCCGCATTGTAATTCATGTGTTTCATTGTACTCCTTTTGAATATTTATTGAAATTAATCGTTTGTTATTTTGTGAGTGCATCCAGTCGGTTCTGAATGTCCTCGATTCCCTCCGCGATGTTTGTGCTAAGGCTGTCAATCATCGCCTGATATTTTTCTTCCCGCGCTGCATTTTCTTTCAGCATTCGGAAAAAAAGATAAATATAAAGCGCCGCCCAAATTCCTTGCTGCAGCGCCGCTTCCATGATGGTCTGAATATTCGCTTCCATGGCGTCCCTCCTTTCTCTCGCCGTAAAAAAGCGTACAAAAAAAGCGCCATGGGTTTGCATGACGCTTTTTCGGCACAAGAGAAGCCCTTCGTTCTACCGAATGTGGCTCTGTTGTGCCTTGGTGGGGTATGAAATTAAAAGGTTACTTTTGATGACGGTATGCTGCCTTTTTCGCGGAACGGCGGTCATCCCTGCTGGGTTATGCAGGGAATGACCGCCGTTTCGACTTGAATAGCGTAGTAGCTTTCGTATACTATCTACTTGCATCTTTTCCCCTCCCTGTCTTCCACTCATTTCACTTAGTGCAGGAAGAAAAAATCTGATGCTATTTTAGCGCAATCGTTAATGGCATGATTATGTTTATTGCGAACTCGTAAACAAGATAACAAGATTTACACTGTATGATTAGACTCATCCTATCTCGGTTTGCTTAGTATCCATATAACTTCCTCTCGATAAGGTCTAAGACAACAAAGCATATTATGCCCGGCAACATTAAGAGTACGATACCCCTCGATCCCATCAGGCGAAGATACCACGGCTGCTCACCAAACTCTTCCCAATCTCCATCTGGGGTTTTCTTCACAACCCAACCGTCCTGAATTCTATACACATTGTCCTGTGCATCCTTCGTTATACGCTTTGATGTCGGTTCCTCACGGGGGCTGCTTGACAAATCATAGGAAACCAGTTCCGCATTTTTGAATGTATATTCACACTTTGATGCATAACATACAACCTGATTGTCTCTTTCGCCAACAGATAGATAATGCTGCTGATTGCCGCCGTTTAAAACTGCAATGGTTGAAATATACTCTCCCTCAGTATCGTAAACTTTCACAAAGAAACGTTTGCCAAAGCAGCAATAGATATAGTCTCCATCAGATGCTATACTGGTAAGGAATCCAGCAAAATTTATATTCTGATGATCAATATAGATTCCATTGGATCCCGTTCGTTTCTCGTATCCATATGGCAATCGTTCAAAAACGATGACAGCAACCAATCCGAAAAGCCAAATGGAGAGAAACACGATAATCTTTGCAACATGTACAACATCTTTTTTGTTCAAGCTTTTCCCTCCTGTCTTACTTTTTCAGTTTCCGCATAACACATTTGACTCTTTCCTGTTCACGCAAAGACCTTTTGTAGAAGAATACAGGCACTGGTAATCCGAATAAGATCTCGAATATCCAAGGGTAAAGCGTGATGCCAAAAAGTCATAACCAGCACCGACAGCGTAGCATGACTCTGATTCTGATAAGAAGGCTTTCAGTTTGCCAGCTTGATAATTCTGGGTATAAAAAGGTCCCTCATAACTTAGCTCATCTTCAAAACCTTCATTTCCAAAAAGAAATATCACCGAAGTTGATAAGCTACCAGTCACACCAACCTTTTTTATCTGGTCAGTACTCATCATTTGCACTTTAGGGGCAATAGCAGTCAATTGTTCAATTGTGGGTGCAAGTTGTTCGATTAACTGTTCCATCTCGCTTGCTGATATGCTTACGTTTCCACCCAAACTGTAGTATGAATAGATTGCAACTATTGGCTGTCCATCAACCATCATCTGTTCATCAAAGTATACGATTAATTCAAGCCCGCCTCCAACCGCTGCGCTAAGATTGCCCACATCCACACCGATTGAACCATCCAATTGGATGCCGATACCGCCCAGACGATAGTCTGTGCCAGCATCATCACAATAAATTACGGGGTTATTAGCACAATAAGCAAACTGATTAATTGATTTCGACGTTTTGCTAATGCACAGCAAAACGTCACTATTAATAAACCGTCTCCACCGCGGATTATAGTACCGACTCCGCAGATAGTACAGCCCCGTCTCCTC
>ERZ779664.705-NODE-705-length-15224-cov-1.681587_pt1 | contig 15224 bp, 16 predicted proteins | sample MGYA00511478_ERZ779664 | MGnify/ENA primary metagenome ERZ779664 (study PRJEB29588, sample SAMEA2160437) | human gut metagenome | biome: human gut; feature: human-associated habitat; material: faeces | place: Denmark | collected 2008/2010 ...
CAGTTCGCATCGGTTGTTGCTGTTGGCCCCGGCGGTGTTGTTGACGGCAAGGAAGTAAAGATGTATGTCAGCGTAGGCGATAAGGTAATCGCAAGTAAATATGCAGGCACACAGGTAAAGATTGACGGCGAAGAATACACAATCGTAAACCAGTCGGATATACTCGCAACTCTTGAATAATTAACTAAATATACGGAGGTAATTTACAATGGCTAAACAAATCGCATACGGCGAAGATGCAAGAAAAGCTTTAATGAAAGGTATCGACCAGCTCGCTGATACCGTTAAAATCACACTCGGACCTAAAGGCAGAAATGTTGTTCTTGAAAGAAAATATACCTCTCCACTTATCACCAACGACGGCGTTACAATTGCAAAAGACATTGTTCTTGCAGACCCGTTTGAAAACCTTGGTGCAAGCCTTTTGAAAGAAGCAAGCATCAAAACAAACGAACTTGCTGGTGACGGCACAACAACTGCAACAATCTTGGCAAGTTCAATCATTAAAGAGGGACAAAAAAATCTTTCCTCTGGGAAAAGCCCGCTTCTTTTGAAAAAAGGAATTGAAAAAGCAACACAAATTGTTGTTGACACACTTCTAAAAAACAGCAAACCAATCTCTTCTTTTTCCGACATTGAAAGAGTTGCAACAATCTCTTCGGGAGACCCTGAAATTGGAAAAATTGTTGCAAATGCAATGGAAAAAGTTGGCAAAGACGGAACATTTGTGCTGGGCGCCTCAAAAGCCGACAAAACCCACGTTGAAATTGTTGAAGGAATGAGTTTTGACCGTGGCTTTTTAAGCCCATATTTTGCAACCGACACCGAAAAAATGCTTTGCGTTCTTTCTGATGCGTTCGTGCTTGTAACCGACAAGAAAATCAACACAATTGCCGAACTTTTACCCATTCTTGAACAAACAATGCAAATCGGAAAACCACTTTTAATTATTGCCGAAGACATTGAGCAAGACGCTCTTTCTGCGCTTGTAATGAACAAACTTCGCGGAACGGTTTTAACATGCGCGGTGAAGGCTCCACTTTTTGGAGATAAACGCAAAGAAATGCTAGAAGACATTGCAGTTTTAACCGGTGCAACCTTTATTTCTTCCACCCTTTACAATAACTTTTCAGGAGTTTCAACCGAGCATCTTGGACAAGCAAAAACCATTAAAGTTTCAAAGGACAAAACCAGCATTATTGGTGGCGCTGGAAACCCAGAAAAGATTGAAGAAACCAAAAATAAAATTCGAATTTTGCAAGCAAATGCAACCGACGAATATGACAAAACTCGACTTGCCGAGCGTCTTGCAAAACTTTGCCAAGGCATTGGAGTGATTAAAGTTGGTGCAAAAACCGAGGTCGAATGTGCCGAGAAAAAACTTCGCATTGAAGACGCGTTGTCCGCTTCAAAAGTAAGCCTTGAAAAAGGCATTGTCACTGGTGGCGGAACCGCATATTTAAAGGCAAAGCCTGAACTCGTAAACCTTGCAAACACTCTTGAAAATGAAGAGAAAATCGGTTGTGAAATTATCATTAAAGCAATTGAAGCACCAATCCGCCAGATTGCAGAAAATGCAGGACTTGATGCCAGTGAAATTTTGCCAAAACTTTATCAAGAAGAGCAACCAAACATTGGCTATGATGCTTTTTCTTTAAAATTTGTAGACATGTTCGAAGCCGGAATTGTTGACCCAACCGAAGTTGAAATTTCTGCCCTTGAAAACGCCGTCAGCGTTGCAACAACCCTTCTTTCCACTGAATGCCTTGTTGTTGACCTTCCAGAAGAACAAAAGAACAACTAACCAAACCAACATATCCTTTTTTTCATTTTTTACTTGGATATAATAAAAAAATCAAACAACCTCATCACTCTTACTTTATCACTATATTGCCACCACATGAAAGCATCGAACATTCCGCCACCTCTTCGTTCATTTATTCGGATAAATGATTACAAAAAATCCGTGTACCTCTTCACTATTCACTCATCACTCTATCAACCTTTTTTTTTCACTATCCACTCTTACTTCATCACTAAAAAAAGACCTATTTCTAGGTCTTTTTTTACTTTTTCCCCATGAGGTCGGACATGATGTCTTCAAGACTGTCGGTTGGGTTTAAGGCTTCTTCAAAGTCAAAGCCACTTGCACCTTTTGGTGGATATACTGTTGATTTTGCTTTTTTGCTTGCAAGTTTTTCGGCTTCGGTTTTCTTTGGACGACCTCTGCCACGAGTTGCATTGTCACCAATTTTCATATTAAATTCAAGAACAAGTTTGTCAAATCTGCCGTCAAGTTCGTTTTTCTTTTTCTCTTTCACAACACCAAGGCGGTTGATTTCTTCAAGATGTGCCTTTTCGGCAGGCGAAACAGGTTGTTCAAAGCCCGATTGCATGTCTACCATTTGATTTATCACAGCAGTGAGTTCTTCTTTAAATTCGTCAAGTTTTGCCTTGTCAACTGCCTGATATTTTTCGTCAAGTCCAGCAAAGAAATCTTCCCACTTTTCAGAAAGGCGCGCAAGACGTTCAATTTCCATTGCGCACTTTGACCTTGTTGTCGACTCGATATATTTTGCCTTTCTTTCGGCAATTGTCAAAAGGCGAGCAGTTGTTTTTTCTTTGAGTTTGCTTTCTTCAAGTTCTTTTGACAAATTTTTGTTGATTTGTTTTTCTTTTTCAAGACGTTCGGCTTGTTTTGACAAAGCAATTTCACTGTCTGTCATCAGTTTGCGAACATATTCGTCAACCTCAATTTGTGTGTAATACTTTTTCTGTTTCATCTTTTTTTCCTTTATTTTTTAGTTCTTTCACCAAAACATAAACCAAAACGGCAACCCCGCAAGCAATCATGATAAAACTCATAATCTGCGAAATTGGCAAAGAACCAAGTTTCAAAATATATTCTGCTTGTCTTCTTGGCTCTAAAATTGCACGCACAGTGCCATAATAAACCAAATAGGTTCCAAGACACAAGCCCTTTTGTTTTGTGAACCAATAAATGCAAATCAGCCCCACAAAACCAAGAATGTCTAGCACGCTTTCATAGAAAAACAATGCTTCATAGAAAGTTCCATCAATATTCACTGCAATTGGAAAAACCTGCAAAGATGGATTTGTTATCACTTGACCATAAACCTCGCCATTGGCAAAGTTTCCCCACCTTCCGATGCCTTGTGCCAAAATGAGCAATGTAACAAGCAAGTCGGCAACTTCAAGGAAATTGTGTTTTCTTACAAGGCACAAAATGATGATTCCAACAAGCCCACCAATAATGGCACCAATAATGCTCATTCCACCTTCACGGAACTTGAAATAGTCTGCAATGGTGAGCCCATTATCAAACAAAACTGAAAACAGCCTTGCCGACAAAATTCCAAGAGGCAAAATTGCAATGATAATTTCATATGGCAAATTTGAACTTAGTTTTTTTCTTTTGCAAAGCAAGAAAGATAGCCCAAACACAAGCATGATGGCAAAAGTGATGATAACACCATACCAATATATCTTCATGCCAAAAACTGTGAAAGCCACTCTATCTAGAAAAAAGTTCTCAAATAAATTCGTCATAATATTATTATAATAAATCATGAAAAATATGTCAACAAGCCAGAAATGATAAAAAATAAAAATTTATAAAGAAAATACCAATTTTTTTACGAAAAAAACGCCGACCACAGAGAAGAACTTTTCCTGTAAGTCGGCTTGATGATTTTTGTGTTTTTCATTTTAATTATGTTTTGGCAAAAAGTGATATATCACGCTGATACGGTGTCCGTCAAGTTTACCTTTTCGATATAGAAACACATATCCGAAAATGTAAAGAAGTGTGAACACGCCAAGAACCGACGCGATGATAATGCCAAAGATGTCTCCTTTTGATAGATTATATGCTTGTGTTCCGTTGTTTCCAGTTTCGGAAATTGTTGGAACAAGCGATGCTTCGCCTTTTTGAATTTCAACCTTTAAAACAATTGTGAACTCTATTCGTTCGGTTCCTGCAACGCCCTTTCCCTCATCGTCAAGTTCAACCGAATAGATTTTTGCTTCAAGATAGTGTTTGCCTTTCGCCATGTTTTCTTTCAGCGCAGGCGCAACTTCTTGGCTGTCACTGCAAATTGGATTTTCAGAGTTGTTTCCAACTTCGGTTCCAATTTTGTTTTTCTCGGTATAAAGCAAGTTTTCGCCATATACTTCTATGAAAAAGCCATAGCCACTGTCAACCGAAACCATATAGGCGGTTTCAAGTTCATAGCGGTTTTGTTTCATTGTTCCAAAATCGTTGATTGCAAATCCGTTTTCAAAATCTTGCGAGCGTTTCAAAGTGCAAACAACAACATGTTCGCCCTGCCTTGCAAGAGGATTTATCATGATTTTGTAGTTTTTGATTTCGTTTGTCAAAGGCACAACCTTTACAATTAGAACTGCCCCTTTGTTTTCAAAATCGATTGTTGAATCTTTAATTCTTGTCCAAATCGAAGTGTCAAGTTTAGATTTCTTTTGAATTTGATTTTTCATGTTTTCAGCACGCTCTTTTGTTGCGCAAGTCAAAGCATAATAATCAAAGTCTTCATCAATTCCAAAAATTGAATATGAACCTGTGTTATCAGCATCGGCACTCATTGAAAGTTCGCCACTTTCAACAAAAGCAAGTGCTGTTTTGTTTTTGCGAGGCACTGCCATGATAACACAAAAAATCGTTAAAAAGCAAAAAAAACCAGACGCAAAAATGAATAACAATTTTTTCTTTTTCCGCATTTTCCCCTCCCCTAAAATTAGCCTTTCTCTTGGGCACGGACTTGCAATTATAGCACAACAAAGCCACATATGCTAATGATTTTTCCAAAAAATTTTATGCAAACTATACAAAATTATTTGATGAAAATGCTTGAAAATTTGCAAAAAAAAATGATGCAACTTTTTGCATCAAATTTTTCTTATATTTCTTTATATTATTCCATTCCTGGTTCGGCTTCAACAACCTTTTTAACGGTTTTTGCTTTGCTTGCTTCTTCAAGCGCTTTGTCACGCTTTGCAATGAATGCTTTAAGTTTTGCAGAATAGCCATTTCCGTTAAGTTCAAAATCAACCATTTTTTCGCCGTCAATTTTAACAAGAGTGTTTCCGTCAACCCAGATTTTGTTTGATTTTTTTGTAGTGTTTGCCATAAAATTTTCTCCAATTGCGTGTGATTATACACAAACTTTTTGCATTTGTAAATAGTTTTTGACAATTTTTTTTATCTTATGCCATAAAATTCTTTAATGTGTCTTATAACTTCACTCGCAATTTTAAGATCATGATCATGGGCGGCTGAAACATTAAGAGTTATGTCTGCCTTATCCTTGATTTGACGGTTGCGTTTTTCAACTTGGTCAAGACTGAGTTTATAAAGTTTTTTGAGTTCTTTGGTTTGATAGTTTTGCTTTTGTAAAAAGTTATAAACCCTTTTTGTTCCATTGTTTAGATAAATAAGCAAGCAATTGTTTTTCACAATGTCCAAAACGTTGTTTGAATAGAGCGCAGAAATGTCAACATTGATAACTGTGTTTTCAAAAAAACTTGCATATTTCACAGTTGAGCGGATTTTCTTTTTATAAAGTGTAAGCCCAAATTCTCTGATCATGTCCGACTGGGTTCTTGGTGCATTGTCAAACTCAAAAAGTTCAACCGTGTCAAGAAAAGACATGTCAAGTTGCCCAGCAAGAACCTTGGCAACATTATATGCCTGTCCACTTTTAAACGAAACAATTGCAATGTTTTGAACCATAACTCTCCTTTCTCCTATGATTATAGCATATTTTTTCGGGTGTTTCAACCAAAAAAGTGTTTTTGCAAAAAACGCACACATTTTTGCATATAAACATACATTTTGATTGCATTTTCTCACAGATTAAAGATTTTTTATGACGATTATTTGCCAATTATTTTGAATATTTTTTCAGTGTCTTTTTTGTTGTTGAAACTGCTCTTTTTGCAGTTGCTTTTTTGTTTTTTGTAACTTTCACACTCAAAATTATAATTGTTCCAAGAACAAAAATTCCAAGTGCAATTTCCCAATAATAAACCGTGATGCCCGAACCGCTTGCATTTGCGGCATAAATCAAGTTTCCGTTTTTGTCAAGCCCAAACAAAATGTCGCCCGACTCATAGGTTACAAGTAAATAGTCTGAAACAGTGTGTGGAAGCGCTTTCACGCGGTCTATCACCTCTTGATGAGGGTGACCATAGCGGTTGTCCTTGCCTGCACTTACAACAAAATAGTTTGGAGAAACAAGTGCCAAAAATTCTTCACAGTTGCTGTAACGGCTTCCGTGGTGACCTGCCTGCATGACATCGATGTTTTTGAAACGAGCTTTCTCGGTTTCGTTAAGAGTGTTCATCACTTCTTTCTCAACAGTTTCGCTTGCATCTCCTGTGAAAACAAAACTTTTGTCGCTATATTCAAGAAGCATCACTGGGCTTGAATCGTTTGCATTTCCATTGTTCTTTGTTGGATAGCCATGGGTTGAAGTTGATGCATAATCAATTTCAAAACCTCCCGCGCGAATGAGTGGCGCAAAGAACTCAAAAGTGAAAGAAACGCTTGCAATGGTTGATGAAATTACAATGCCGTCATATGAAACAGTGACATTTGCGTTGTGCTCTGCCCCGTCTTTTGTGTAAGTTTCAGAATAAGCACTTCTGATAAAGTTTAAATATGAATTGTTGGTTGCGGTTTGAACATCGCCTGGGTAATAATCTTTAAGTTTCTCTTCTTCAATGGCACTCATCTCGTTTCCAACCTTTTTCACTGCAATTTGAAATGGACGATATACGTTTACAATTTCAAACGTGTCAAAAACTGCTTTTGCTCCGCCAACATGGTCGTTGTCAGAGTGTGTCAAAACAAAATAGTCAATTTGCGAAACGCCAAGGCCTTGAACATATTCGATAATATGGCTTGAATATGAAGCAATGCTTGCGTCTATCATCATTGTTGTGTTGTCTGGAAACTGAATAAAGGTGCAGTCGCCCTGGCCAACGTCAAGATAGTGCACTTTCAGCCCGTCAACAATTTCTTCTTTTGCCGACATTGATGCCGACTTATTTCCAATTCCAAGAGCGGTTTCAATTTGGCTTGAAAACAAGCATGAAACGCCCATTATGATTCCAAGAACAACAATCAAAATAAATTTTGTGAGAAATACTTTTTTATTGAACTCTTTCTTCATCTTCGGTTTTTCCTTTTGCATTCACTTTCATTCTTGCGGTGCGATATTTTCGCGCAAGTTTATAAATTTTAAGTTTAGGGCGAGAAGAAATCAGACGAATGATTTCATCTTTATTGTTCATAACGTTGTCATAGCCCGCCTTTATCATTGCGTCAATGTCACCAAGTTTAGACGCACTGAAACGGTCAAGATTTGGCATCAAAATCAGGTCTGCATCTTCAAGTTTCTTTTCAACATTCGCTTGCATGATAATTCCAAGAGAGCCCTTCAAAACGTCTAACATTTTCAACGAATCAGTTCCAATTCCACGTGTACGGTTCACATCGAACGCAATAACCACATTAGCACCCATCTCACGCACAACATCGGCTGGAACAACGTTTTTTAAGCCTCCATCCATAAGGTGCATGTCATTATAGACAACTGGGGTGAAAATTCCAGGAAGAGCGCAAGAACCCGAACTTGCCTTTGCAACACTTCCGCTTGTAATGTCAACCTCTTGCCCATTTCGAATGTCCACAGCAACAATTGAAAGCGGAATTTGAAGTTCAGAAAACATAAGGTCTTTTTGGAAAACGCGTTTTAAAACCTCTTCAATGTTTTCTGCGTTTGATGGCTTCCAAATGAATCGGCTGTTTTTGATGTCGCGAAATTTGAGTTTTTTCATTTCTTCCAAAACTTGATCAGACGAAAAACCCGCTGAAAGAAGTGCACCAAAAATTGAACCAACGCTGGTTCCTGCAATATAGTCTGGCTTGATTCCAAGTTCTTCAAACGCCTTGAAAACTCCAATATATGCAAGCCCACGAAGTGCGCCCCCACCAAAAGCAAAGCCCAACTTTACTTTTTTGTTTTTCACAATTTTTCCATCATTTTTCTTTCTAAAAAATGCCATATTCCCTGCCTTGTATAATTGTCAATTTTTCTTTTTCAAATTTGCTTTTAACAAATCTGTTTTTTAAAACAAAACCGCAGTCTTTCGAAAACTGAAAACACTCCACCTTGTTTATATCCAAATTATAGCAAAGTTTTTCACAAAAGCAAAACAAAAATGACAAATCTGAATTTTGTGTGCAAAACAACTTAAAAACACACAATAAAAATGACACCAAACGGTGTCATTTTATTTAATAATATTGATGATATGGTTCATTTCATCGCAAAAACATATCCCAACAAAAGTTAAAACACATTTTCACAACTCACAAAACCAATCTATCTCTTTTTCATTTTGCGTTTTCTGTCCTCATAAATCGGATATGCAATTGCGCTTATGCAAATTAAAGCGAAAGCAGAATATCCACTCCAAAAGTTGATTTTATCAATTTTCTTTACGCTGTCACTAGAAGCAAGAGAAGTTGATTCGTTGGCAAAGTCGTAATATGGTGGGGCACCACTTATTCTTACCATCAACATCAATGATGAAGAAAGATTTGCAGGAATCGATGTATATTCTGTTCCTTTTGCTGTCGACAATGTTTTTGGAAGTTGAATTTCGGGATTTGTTCCATATGGAGTTTCAATCAAATTTAATGCTGTGCAACCAGTCAAAAAATCTGAAATGGTACAAGAACTGTCAAGTTTTAAACCTTTCATGTTTATATATTCCAAAGAAGACCAACCATAAAACATTGCAGTCGCTTCTCTTATCATTACAGCAGTTTGTTTTTCATAGAAATTTATAGTCTTCAATGATGAACATTCAGCAAACATTCCAGTAGTTGTTTGTAAACATGTGAAATGAAAGTTTTGCAGACCATAAACATGTTCAAGGCTTTTACTGCGCACAAACATTTCTGGCATCACCTCTACCGCATCAGTACATATATTCTGAAATCTCCAAGCCACTATTTTATCATAATTACTAATGTTAGAGTTTGCACTAAACAATCTTTCTGAATTTTTTGGAAACATAAACAAAGATGGAGAGACAATAACAAGCTCAAGTGGCAAACTAACATCATTGTATATATGGGAATATATATTGATTCCCAAAATCCCTGTCTCAACTAAACGACAATATGTTTCAGGCGCCTCAAATGCAAATTTTATTCTCATTCCCGTCTCGGCTGATGAAATATATCTCCCCATAATATCTTGAATCAATGTATCAGAACTATCATTTAAAATGGTTGGCACAGCACGAACATATGTTCTTGAACCATGTGTATAATCCGGCAAAAGAACAGCATGTGTGTCATTATAAGTATCAACACCAACAGCATCATAAAATTTTGTTGTCGCATCACCAATTCTTATTCCAAAGCTAGAAGCAACATATTTGGGGGTATAAAGATATTTAAGAACTTTTGCATTAAGCGAAAGAAAATCTTTAACACCGACTTTATTGGATACATTATTGATTTTTACAGTCGGTCTAATTGTAAAATTTGAAATATCAAGGCTCTCTATTGAACAATTTGCGAACATTCCATTATATAAAATAGTCTTTTCCGTGTTAAACCCGGACAAATCCAATTTCTGAAGATTTAAACCTTTGAACATACCTTCCATTACAAGCGTTCTACTTGTATCAAAATTTTCAAAAATCAAACTTTTCAAACTTTGCAATATTTCAGCACTAAAAGCATTTTCCATCACTTCACAAGCATAAATTTGTTTATCATATAAAAACACTAAATTTTCATGCCTTCCACTGCACGTGCACACCTTGATTCCGGACTCCATTGTACCAAGAAGAATTAATGATTCGCATCCATCTAAACAAACAAACTCCCCATCATATCTATCAGCAAAATTCAATATCCCATCTGATGAAGCATATCTAAATTGAATACTCCTCAATGCTTTTGGTTCAATGTTTGTTAAAGCGTAAACCTCATCATACCAAGTGTTAATAAATATTCCCTCTCCCCTTGTTATGTTTACATTTGATTTCACTGAACCTTCTGGTTCATTATATGAAACCTTACTTACAAGCTCACAATTGTAGGTTGTGCTGTCCACTTGGTTAAGTTTTACTTCGTATAAATCTGAATCATAACCAGAAATTGAAAGGTTTGAAAGAGTTGGAGCGCTTGTGCAGTTTTCAAATTGCAAAAATGCACCAGTGCAATCGACATTTTCAATGTTTAACTTTTCACCGCTATAATTTTTGATTACAACAGTTGCACCCTCTCTCAATTGATATGTGCCATCAAAGTTAAAATTCTTTATATCAACATAAAATGTACCGCGTCCACCAATTTTTCCAGAGACTGTGCCCGCATTCAAATAGACAGATGAACCCCTCGCTCCGTAAATATCATAATTACTTGATGCGCTTGTTGAGGTGTTGTTTATAATTACACCGCCGTCCATGGTGAATTTTCCATTTTTCACATAAATTGCAGCGCCAGCCCCACTTGAAGTGTTGTCCGAAATTGTTCCGCCACTCATTGTGAAAGTGCCAGTTTCAAGATAAATACCGCCACCATATTTTGCAGAGTTACCAGAAATTGTCCCATTTGTTAAACTGAAAGATGAAGAATCACCACCAAAAATATAAAGACCACCGCCACGAGTTGTTGCTTTATTGCCCGAAATTGAGCCAGAATTAAGTTGAAATGTTCCGCCATCAATGCCAACTCCGCCACCACAATCGGCGTTGTTCCCGGCGATTGAGCCATTTCTATAGTCAACGCCACAGCCTTTCACAAGCAGTCCACCCGCATTGCTTGTTGCTGTGTTTCCAGCAATTGTTCCGCCAGTGATATATATCAAATTGCTTGTAATTGCCAAACCTCCACCACTTGCAGCAGTGTTGTCTGAAATTGTGCCATCAGTCATGGTGAAATTATTTGCCGAATACACCCCTCCGCCAAGAGAGGTTGCGGTGTTGCCCGAGATTGTTCCTCCATTTATATTGAGGGTTCCAAGGTTGTAAATTCCACCACCATCGCTTGATGCAACAAATCCCGAAAGATTCTTTTTACCCTCAATTGTCAAAGTTGAAGAAGAACCAACATAAAATCCGCCACCATTCACAGCGTCTGCCATTGCACTTTCAACGCAAACAGCATTGAACCCCAAGCAAAAAATAAGCCCAAGGCTTATCACGGCAACAAAGGCAGACAAAATTATTTTCTTTAATGTCTTTTTCATATGTTTTCCTCAATTTTTTCAAGATTTCAAGCGGACATAATTCAAGCATATTTTTATTCGCTCTTATAATAGCACCCTCCCTTAATGTTTTGTCAAATAAAATATGGTTGTTTTTAGTATTTTTCTTATTTTTTTACTGTTTAGTTACTTTCTCACACTCATTTATTGACAACCAGCAACGTTCGTTGCATGATATCGACCGCTGGTCGCATGATAGTTAGCCTTGCTCACATGATGGCAAGCCAAAAACTTACATTGAGTGGATATTTCTTTCAATCAACAAATAAAATATGCTATTTTACCAAATTTATGGATTCTTCTTTAATTTTAAGAATGAAAAGCAGAGTTTCGTGGGCGTTGTTTTTTGTTTTATGTGATTTTGTGAATATTCTTATGAAATTGCTGTGATTTTTTACTATTTTAGGGCTAAAATTTGGAGTTTCGGGGGTTTGTTTTGGCTTTATTGATATTTTGCTTATGATTTTTAAGCAAAGAAAAAAGACAGCCATATTTGGTTGTCTTTTTATGTTTCAATCTTTATTATACAAGTTCAACAATTGCAAGTTGTGCATTGTCGCCACGACGAAGAGCAGTTTTGATTACTCTTGTATATCCACCTGCTGTTCCTTTTTCTTCTGCTCTTTGAGCATATTTAGGAGCAAGGTCTTCGAACAATTTTTCGATGAGTGGATCTTGAATGTCGCCTTTACGAGCCTTGAATGCAGCCTTTTTCTCGCCTTTTACTCTTTGTTCTTGTCTGTCTTCAAGCATTGCAAGGAGTTTTCTTCTTGCAGCAAGTTTTTGTGGACCATCTTTAGAAATTGTAACTGTTTTTTCTTTTCCTTTTTCGTCTTTAACAACTTTTTCTTCAGTTACAACATCTTTATATGAACGAACAGCAAGAGTGATGCATTTTTCAGCATATCTTGAAGCGGCTTTGGCTCTGTCAAGAGTTGTTTCAATTCTGCCATGCCAAATTAAATCACTTGCAAGGTTACTAACCATAGCCATTCTTTGATCGGTTGGTTTGCCTAATTTCTGTGTATTCATTATAGTTCTCCTTATTCTTCTTTGGTTTTAAGACTTAAACCAAGACTTTCAAGTTTATGAATAACCTCATCAAGAGACTTGCGACCAAGGTTCTTCACTTTGAGCATATCATCTTCAGTCTTATGGATAAGGTCTTCAACAGTGTTGATTCCTGCTCTCTTCAAGCAGTTATATGAACGAACTGAGAGATCCATATCTTCAATGCTCATGATCATAAGTTTGTGAACTTTATCTTCTTCACGACTTACAAGAATTGATGTGTTTGCCATTGACTCTACAAGTTCAACAAACAAGTTGATGTGTTCACCAAGAAGTTTTGCAGCAAGGCTTACAACTTCTTTTCCAGAAACTGTGCCATTTGTTGTAACTTCCAAAACAAGTTTGTCATAGTCTGTGCTTTGACCAACACGAGTGTCTTCAACCTCGTAACTTGCACGACGAACAGGTGTGAAAATGCTGTCAATTGCAATATAGCCAAGAGGAAGAGAAACATCTTTGTTTCCTTCTGCTGGAACATAGCCTCTGCCACGACCAACAAGAATTTCCATGTCTAAAACACCATCTGTTTCAAGAGTGCAAATGTACAAAGAAGGATTCAAAACTTTAACTTCGTCATCTGCTTCAATGTCGGCAGCAGTTACAACTGCTGGACCTTTCTTTTTAAGATGTAAAACTTTCTTAAAGCCATTTTCATTGCTTGCAGTTTTAACAGCAAGACCTTTCATGTTCAAAACAATTTCAGTTACATCTTCTTTGCAACCTTTAAGAGTTGTGAATTCATGAGAAACGCCTTCAATTTTAATGTTGGTTACGGCTGCACCTGGAAGGTTTGAAAGAAGCACTCTTCTAAGAGCGTTTCCGATTGTAACACCAAAACCACGTTCAAGAGGTTCCAAAACGAACTTAGAAGTTGCGTTGTCCTCTTCTTCAATACATTCAATTCTAGGTCTTTCGATTTCTAACATATTTTAGCCTCCTATATGTTATTATTTAGAATAAAGTTCGACAATTAAGTGCTCTTCGATATTAAGATCAATATCATCTCTTGCAGGAAGTGCAAGAACTTTTCCAGAAAGTTTTTCAGTGTTGAATTCAAGCCATTTTGGCAATACAACTCTTGACTGTCTAACTTCAACAAATGGAGCCTTCTTTGTTTTGTTTTCTTTTACAGAAATTTCATCATTAACCTTTACTTGATATGATGGAATGTTAACTCTTTTACCATTTACACAAATGTGTCCGTGGTTAACAAGTTGTCTTGCAGCATGACGGCTTGAAGCAAGTCCCATTCTGTAAACAACGTTGTCAAGTCTTCTTTCGAGCAAACTCAACATGTTTTCACCAGTTTTACCTTTCATTCTTTCAGCCTCTACATAGTAAGCATGAAATTGCTTTTCTGTCAAAGGACCATATGCTCTTTTAACTTTTTGTTTTTCTCTAAGTTGTGTTTGATACTCAGAAGGTTTTCTTCTTGTGTTTGGATGTTGACCAGGAACGCTTGGTCTTCTTTCCATTGCACATTTTTTAGAAAGGCATCTGTCACCTTTCAAAAATAATTTTGCGCCCTCGCGTCTGCAAAGACGGCAATCTGCATCAGTATATTTTGCCATTTCACTACTCCTACATTCTTCTTTGTTTTGGTGGACGACAACCATTGTGAGGTATTGGTGATACATCACGAATAAGTGTTACTTCAAGATCTGCGGTTGCAAGAGAACGAATTGCTGATTCTCTTCCGTTTCCAGGACCTTTAACATATACTTCAACTGATTTAAGTCCGAAATCTTTTGCTTTTTTAGCCGCTCTTTCCGCTGCTTGACCGGCAGCAAATGGAGTGCTTTTACGGCTTCCTTTATATCCAAGTTCACCAGCACTGCATGATGCAAGAGCATTTCCTTGTGTGTCAGTAATTGTTACAATTGTGTTGTTGAAAGAAGCTTGAATATGAACAATGCCCTTATCAACATTTGTGGTAATTTTACGTTTTTTAGTTGATTTTTTAGTTGCTTGTGCCATTTTTCATCTTCCTCCTTTATTTCTTCTTTGCTCCACCGTTTCTTGGACCTTTTCTTGTTCTTGCATTAGAACGAGTTGATTGTCCTCTTACAGGGAGACCTTTTCTGTGTCTTACACCGCGGTAGCAGTTGATCTCGACCAGGCGCTTGATATTGAGAGCGACATCGCGGCGAAGGTCAGCGATAAATTCAAAATGCAGGTTTTGGGCGCGGAAAACGAAAATATCGGAGAGTATTATTCAAGAAAGGCAAGGCGGTATATCGAAACGCATTACCGCGAAAAGCTGACCGTTAAGGAAATTGCGAAAATGCTGAACATCTCGCCCAATTATTTGAGTAATGTTTTCAGAAAAAACGATGGCAGAACGCTGCCCGAGTTTATAGCGACGACAAAGCTGGCATATGCGCGCAGGCTTGTCTACGAGGGTAATCTGAGCTATGACCGCGTTGCTGCCGAGGGCGGCATATGCAGCGAAAAATATTTGAACAAGCTTTTTAAAAAATATTACGGAACGAGCATAAAAAACTGTGCAATGATTGACCATGAAATTTCGCTATATCACGACAAGCCATGGGACAGGCAAAGGCTTACCGAGGATATTTTCAAGCTTTAGAAAGGATTTAAGCACATGCAATATATTTTATTGGCATTGGTGGTGATTTTTGTATCATCGCAGCAGATTATTCAAAAGCAATATAACACAAAGGAGAAAAATCCCGATGCGCTTTTGTTTTCGGGTCTGTCATCGCTGACTGCGATGGTATTTTTCGTAATATCGTCGGGTTTCAAGCTGAACTTTAATGCCGCAATTTTGCCATATTCGATAGGCTTTGCACTGGC
>ERZ779664.751-NODE-751-length-14671-cov-1.719964_pt1 | contig 14671 bp, 28 predicted proteins | sample MGYA00511478_ERZ779664 | MGnify/ENA primary metagenome ERZ779664 (study PRJEB29588, sample SAMEA2160437) | human gut metagenome | biome: human gut; feature: human-associated habitat; material: faeces | place: Denmark | collected 2008/2010 ...
GGTCTGCCGAACACGTTGTCAAGTTGCAGCAGCGACTTTTCTATCTTTTTGATCTGTAATTCTGTGATTGCAGAAATATCAGCGATGATTTGGTTGAACTCATTCGCCGCTGCCGTAGCCGCATAAAAAGTACCTGCCACGCCGCCAGCACCAAGCCAGCGACGGGCAGATTGGTAGATTGACGAAAGACTACTTTCTACACTGTCAGAAGTGCTATCAAACGCGGTGTTGAACGGCGAGACATCCGCGCTTACCCGTGCCAACAAATCAAATACAGTCGTAGCCATTTACCTTCCCTCAATCTTTTATTTTTGCTTGCCGTTCAGCCTCCCGTTTAGCCTCCTCAGTGACAACAGACTTCAACAAGTCTTTGTCCTCCCTAATTTTAGATTTTTGAACGTCTACAAGTCCGTCAAGGACAGATTTATCATAGCCCGCCGCCCTCCCGGTGTATGCTGTTAAGCTGTCTAGGGCATCAGCTTTCTCAGACAACTGAAAGAGTCTGATTACGTGACAAAACGGTGTGTCAAGCAGAGCTTTTAAGGTGTAACCTTTAAAAACTCGCATTATGTTCATCAACACGTACTCAAATTCTAATTTGTCGGGGAGGGCTCCTTCGTAGGGTTTTGCTTTTTACCCGCTTCCCTGCCATCTTCTTTCTCTTCATTCAGTGCAGCAGCTCCCCACAACATCAATTGAAGAACTTGAATAGTAAGTGCATCTTCACCCTTCTTCAAGAGTTCAATGATCGGAGTTCCTGCTACATATTTTCCAATGAATTCATGGATTTCATCCGTGAGTTCATGGCTTTTCTTCACAAGTTCGCCGATCTTTTTATGCGTATCTTCAATTGCAAGCATAGCTTTTTCAATCTGATCGAGCGTAAACTTTTCTTTCAGTTCCTCCGCTCTTTCAGGATGCTCTTCAAGCTCTTTCTTAGCTTCTTCACAGGCTGCTGCCCGCTGCGTAAGTCGCACTTGAAGAATCGCATGTTGGGTGCGAAGGGACGAATGCCGAGAAAGAAACGTCTGTGCCATAGCCGCATCACGGGCAGTAATCAACGGGAGATCATACATTGTCCCGTCAGGGAACGGGATTTGCACCTGTTCCCTGTATGCTTCCATGTTTTCAAACGAGATGCCGGAAATTTTAGGCATGATAAATCCTTATTTTTGATTACGCCTTACTGGAAACCATAAGGTATGCACCCGCACTGTCAACATACGCCTTGAAATTCAACGAAAGACCTTGAGGCGTAGTTTTCATGAACGAAATTCCGTCATCCATAAGCGGAGTAGCTTTCGGAAGTGTGTAAATTTTCGTGTCCGAAGAATCAAGCGGCACGAGCTTCAGTTCCGAAGCAATCGACTTCATGTCGATTCCGATGGGATCACTAAAGGTGCCATTAACTGCCCCCGGAATGAGATTGAGATTTTCCTCGTTGACCTCACCAAGAATGCAATCAACTGACGCTCCCATCTCTGTGATAATGTCCTTAAGAGGAAGTGACGCTTGATCCGGCGTAATCGGTGTAGGTGTCATTGAGATGTTGATCTTGACACTGTCGTTGAGTGTGTATCCAAGGCACCGACTATTGTAAAACAGTGCGGCAGGCCCCATGTGGATATCGGCAGGATTTCCTTGAAAAACATCAGCCATGGTAATACCTCCGTTATTTAGCTGTAATTCTTAAATTAGCCGAAACGGTATACGCCGTTTGCGTATTTACCATTATTTTTATCGGCATTGTAATGTACTCTACTTCGGTGTAGATTGCAAGTCCGTTACCTAGTGGATCACCCTTTTTATTAAAATTTTCAGTTATTTTCTGAACATCGATGATACATTCGGGTCGACCTTTTCTATTTTCGACGATTCGTGCATTGCATTTGATTAATCCGTGCTGATCGCTCTCTTGTGATTGAATATCAGTAACGTATGCGCTGCGATTAACAAGCTGTTCAGGATTATACATTTTATCACATACAATCCCGTCATTGAAAACCGTATCACAAAGATCACAAAGGTAATCTTCAATCAATTTTACGTTACTATTCATTCATCTCACCGTCTATCTGATCCGCTGCACGTTCAAGCATAGCATTAATCGCATCTTCCGACAAGTTTTCGTTATAACTGAAAAGTCGTTTTGCAATGCCCTTTGCAAGATTATTGCTCTGTTCGATGTCATACCAGGCACGAGTAAGGAATCGGCTCCCGACACGTTCACCAACGGCTGCTTCTTTCCTGTGTTTGCGTTTTAATCCATCTTTTGTTTTACCGATGAAATCATCATAGTAATCATGGATATATGCAATCAATTCAGGAGAAGAAGTCGGGAATCCTCCGGCAGCGGCTATCTTATCATAACTACTATGCCATGAATCAAGAACACCAACAATCGCAGTTATACGCCCTCTGCCCTTGAGACTTGTAATTTCCGGTACAGATACCTTGATAGAATGCTCAAGAGCCCCCGAATAATGCGGAGCACGTGCAATCGCCCCCCTTCCGACTTCACGTACTGTATTTTTAATTTCCGCAACGGCGGCTTCGAGCATCTTTTTCTTGATATCGTCTGTAAAGGTCTTCCAGCCTCTGAAATTATGGGAAAACGTGAATGAATAGCCTTTTGCTTGAATGGAGAAAGACTCAGCATTGCGTATTGCTCTGCCGATAGGGGGATTATAGTCTGCCCCTCTTTCTCCAAATCTGCCTCTAGCCATTCGAACACCTTATTGTATAGCCCACAAGTTCACCGTAAATATCGGGTCTCGGGCTGACGCCGCTGACATAGTATTCTTTACCGCGCCATGTACAGACGTCACCAATCTGTGGAGTTGCATGTGATCTAGGATTATCATCCGTATCCGACGTATAGTGAACCAGCGTACCAATGTTTGTAAAAGCGGCAGAGCCCATCATTGCGAACTCTTCCGTAGATTGCCCCCTGAAAATGCCGTAACCAAAACCGATACGAACGCGGGAAATTTCCGCTTCGTCCCGGTCTTTTACGACTTCAAAGACTTCAATCTTATTTTCTTCTACAACTAAGTGATCTAGCATTACCGAATAATCCTGACATCTTGGCAGATCATACCGAGGTATTTACCTGCCGGACTGTTCTTAATTACAGAAATGATAGCTCCACCACTGTTGCCACTGTTCCCGGTACCGGAAACGTATGTTTCACGGCCAATCCCGTCAACCGTTACGGACGTTGCCCCAAAAATTCGATTATTTGTAATCTGATTGAGTTTAGCCTTATTTGTATACATGTACACGGCCCACTCAAACACTGCTGCCTGATAAGCCGTGTAAGGCTTACTTTGGCTGATTACATTTGAATCGATGTTTGAAGTTCGCAAAGCGGCATTGATGTCATTTTCAGCGGTTTCAATCAAAATCGCCTTATCCTCAGCACTGATCTTATTCCACACGTCACGGTTCATAAAATTAGTGCTGAAATAATCATCTGCCATTTCAACGGTATTAAGCATTGGGTTTCCTCTTCCTGAATGTAGGAATGTGCCGATTCAACTCACTGTCGTTCTGGGGATCGTACTTCCCTTTACGTTCAGCTTCCTCAAGCGCCTTTGCCTTTCGTTCCCTTTCTTCTTGTGCCTTAATATCGTCAAATGGATCGACGAAACTTTTCTGCACAAGCCAACTGGAAATTTTACGGACTTCACTCCTTCTGTAATCCGGAAGCTTGTTTGTAAACTCAACCGGAAATTCAGCTACATGAGAAGCGATAACAGGTTCAAACGCCTTTCTATCTTTAACTGCGATGTACACTTTGTAGTAGTCATGGCGTGATGGATTATAATCTTTACGATTCATCCGATGATCCAAGTCCTCGTACAAAATGCTAAAGCAACTAGCATAGAATTGCGCCTGAGGAAATTCCGTAGGGCTGGCCAGTAAAACAATCCTGCGATCAAACATTATGCACTCCAAAATAGGGGCCTTTCGGCCCCTATCGGTTCACAATTAGGAAACGATACGAACGTTTGTAACCTGCGAAACCTCATCAAGGGCGGCCTTCGACTTGATGAGGACACCGGCCGTAAGCTTTTCGGTATTGACCCACATCTCCCAATTCGACGAGTTGGAAAGTTCCGAATCCGTAGGATTGGTTCCGACAGTGGATTTGAGCTGGTAGCCCTTGACGTAGTTCCACATGTCACCCTCACCCTGAAACAGGGACGCAAGGTTTTCGTTGCCGACTTGGGTCTGCATGGCAAACTGTGTATTGCCATTATCCCGAAGCGTGACCGCGTTGTCCGTAAGGAACAGCGTTTTGTACTTGATAGCGCCGCTGTCCTGATAGGTGAGTTCGGGGTTATCCGTAACGATGACCGGCTTATTCATGGTGGCCGGAGTGCCGCCATACATCATGAGACCCTCGCCAAGCGTAAACTTGGTATTGAGAACCTGATCCTTGAACAGGGTGAAGAAGACCGCCGAGTGCATAATCAGAGCCCGGAGACGGCTGGCAGCGTCACCGAACCGCGCCATCGCGTCAATTTCAGTGGCCATGCTGAAATTCTGCGAACTGGCATCAACGACACAGTTTGTACGGCTACCGATGGCCGCGGCACAGATTGTGATTGCCTGTTTGACGGTGAATTCCACTTTCTTTTCGGCCAGCTTGCGGCCAACCATGAACATGACTTCATCGTTTGTCATGTTGTCGGAAGTCTTGAAAGCCGTCCACTGCCACGCAACGGGCTTGAACTTCCAGAAGGTCTTGAACGCCGTATGTTCGGCGCGTTCAATCTTTTCAGCAACTTGTGCGCTGTCGGTAGTGATGTCGCGGCGCTCCATCGTGCCGAAATCACGGAAAAACGCCTCATGCTTTTTCGTGCCTGTGGTGTTTTCCGATTCAAGACGGATCGTACCGCCGCTGGCGGCATTCAGAATGTTGACAGCGTAAGTGAGCTGCTCAATATAGCCTGTACGCAGATACTGATCGTACGGCAGGAGGTCAGACAGAAATGTAAGTGCCATGACTGCAATCCTTTACTGTTCGGGAGATTCGCCCTGCTCGTTGCGCACCAAATTCAGGTAGGCGTCATTCCCATTTTCTTTAATGTACTTGACTTTTGTAGCAACATCCCACTGGCTTACCGGAGTTTTGACTTCGGCATGGGCCGGAGGCTGATTGCCACTCCCCGAACCGCCATTGACCGGAACGAGGCACAATTCAGGCTCTTTCTCCTTAATTTCGGAGAGAAAGCCTTTGAGCTTTTCGGGATCGTTCACATCAATCCCTTCTTTCTGCGCTTTCCACACAAGATAGTCAGGATTCTTGAAAATGACACCAAGCTCATTTTTTGTAGCGAGTGTTGTGAACTTCAAGAGATTGCTTGTTTCAGACGCTTTAGTCCGCAATTCGTTATTTTCCGTAGTCAGGTTTTCAACCTTACCGGAAAGTTCCGAAAGTTGCGCATTGACTTGATCTTGCACTCGCTGTTCCGCTTCCGTTGCCGCAGTCTTGAGTTTCTCGTTTTCTTCTGTCAGTGTTTTGATTTGAGATTCGAGTTCACTCTTTTTCTGAGACACTTCATTGAAGCGATACGTAGGACGAAATTCCCTGTCAAAATCAGCAATTTCTTCCTGAGTAAGTGCTTCTCCGCGCTTGATCTTCGCCATCAGTTCTTTGTAGTCCATACTGCTCCTTATCATTTTATACGCGGTTTTGTCCGCTAATCCTTATAATACACTGCAATTCAAAATTTTCAAGTAGGTTTTTACTTATTTTATAGATTTTCCCCCTTACTAATTGAAGCTGTTCTACTTTTATCATAATCGCTGCGACTGCGGATTCCGTCAGGGGTGCTCCCACTTGCGTCAGTCTTGTGTTTAGCCTTACTGTCAAACGTCATTGGGGCGACTGCCTGTGTATTGGCATCAATTTCTTTCTTGATCTTTTCATACACCTCATCAGGCACGTGACGGATTGTGTCAAGGGTATCGAGGGCGGTGATCTTGATCTGTTTCTGATACTCATTTCCAGCGTCAAGATTAGCAAACTCAACAATTGCCGCAATCACAGATTTCAATTCGTGAATATCATAATTTGTGTTGTACAGGACTTTCGGAATCTTGATCGAGGGATCAAACAGGTTCATGAATTTCCACACTTTGTTCTCAAGTTCCTGCAAGCGGGAAGCGATCCCCGAAAGCTGTGCGGCAAGACTGATGTTGTCTGCGGACTTACTTTCCGCAGAAGAGCGCTGTGTCGTATCAACACCAATAAGAAATCCGTACATCTTAATCAGTGTATTGATAAGACGGTCGTCATGCTGGATGATGCTTTCGATATTGGCCCCATTCGGTTGAATGTAACGAGAAATGCCCCGTTCTTCCGCATCTTCCGGGATATGCTTGGTACGGGACAGCACCAAACTCGCTTCCTGGGCAATGATCTTTTCAACCGCCGGATCATTGATGTCCATTGTGGGGTTCTCCTGTTGGAGCTTCATCCGGATACGGACGATCGTAGACTGGAGGGTGGAGGGAAGAACCAGCTGCCCATAGGTTTGTTTGAGGATATTGGTTAGTAACTCAGATTCCCCCTTAAGTACGGAATCGTGGATTGTAAGAATATCATCAATTTCAGGTACATTGAAATAGCGATTAAACATGATACTGGAATACGGGATGGCAGGAACGACACCAAGGGTATTCATATGCGGATCGCTGACTATGATGAGATCAACTGGAGTTGGATCGTCTCCATTGTCAATAATGTAATCAAAAGTCTGCCAGTATTCTTTTGTGTAAAGTGTTCTCCTGAGCTTTACAACAGGCTTCCTTTTCGGATTGTTCTTTTCGATAACGGTCTCTTGCCGGATCACCCAACTCAAGCTCCCGTCAGAATCGTAGTCCCAGTCAGGGATATCCATAGGAGCAAGGGCCTCCGCATACGGTCTGATTTTGTCTCGTTGCTTCGTCTTGAGGTCAACAAGATTATAGTTGAGTGCTGGATTATCGATGAAAACCCAAGCAAGACCATAGATTGTATGATAGTCAAATACTTCGCGCATGACGCTGTTAACGGATTTACTTTTCCGGTCGAAGTCGTCCGCGATATCCGCATTCACATTTTCTCTGCGCGGCGGTTTTGAGAAAATGTAATCTCCAAATTTACGAGTGCTGTATTTAATCAAATTGATGTTATACGAGTACTGCTTCCGATCGTTGAATTCTTCATCCGTTTCAGAAGGGTGCTTCTGCAACGTATTCTCGATATACGCGCGGCCGCCATTATACGCGCGTGTGGCCTTACACCACAGGGGAAGAAGTTTACAGTAGTACGGATGTTTTCGAGTGAAAACGTAAAAATTAGGGTCATTCGCATTAACAGACGGCACCAGCGAATACAAAGATTCAAGTTCCATATTCATAATTTTCTCCTTTAAAACATAAATGCATTCATTTTATCCACACCATAAGAAATATATCGCACGCAGTCGATAACGTCATCGTCTATTTTGATGGGAGATTCTTTATCCGACACCTCACTATTGCTTTCGTGCCAAGAGTAGTTTTGAAACTCCGTAATGATGCTTTCACACGTATTAAAAACTTGAAGTCTCGGTTTTCCAGTCTTGCGATTAATCATTAATCTCTGTGCAACAGAATTAATCCCATCAGCTACCGACTTATGAGCGGGTTTCGTATAGATACCTTCTGATTGTAAATATGCGCGATCTGCCGCGGCATGATCAGCCCACCTTACCATGTAAATATCTTTATTCTTTTTCTGATAATCGTTGATCTCTTTTGCAACTTCACGGATTGTAATTCCAGACTTTTTAAAGTCATGATAGAAGTACAAAATATCATTCACGAAGTCATGCGCTGCACATACAAATGCAAACGGGTGTTTGTAACCAAAGTCGATCGCTGAAAACTTAGCCCAATACGGGGGTATAGTAAAAGGCTCTACAACGTGTATGCGCTCATCAAATTCTTTGAAAATCTGCCCCTCACCCCCACACCACCTGCCATGCAACATTCTTTCTCTTTGAATTTCAGGGAGCGCGTCAAGTGTATCAATGTATCCCGGAGGTAGATTCTCTAGGTTGTCATAGGCTGTCCAGTGCAACAGAGCGTGTTTATCTGCATCTTTGAGCTTCTTAAACGGCTTGGAAGCCGGATCGAGCATCTGAACTCCCCAAATGTACAGCCAGTGCCTTTCAGACTGCGGGTTGCAGTCGAGGATCATCTTGTTTACTGCCACAAATGTTCCGGTAATGTCTTTCACTTTCTGCGCAAGACGGGTTTTCAACATGCCGATAACTTGATAAGTCATTTGCGTAGCTTCGTTGCAGAAAATCGTAATGTACTCAGTACCCAAACATTTCTGCGCTCGATCTTCATCATCAAGACCACCCAATACGATTACAGAACCGTTACTGAATTGAACTTTCAACTCAGATTTTACTAGCGTGTATTCGCTATCAGGGATGTACAGATTCAGATATTTGGGCAATGAATCATCCCAAATCGAGTTGCGTGCGTCAACCAAGTTTTTACGCACAATGAGCTGCCGACTTCCGGGAAACTGAAACGCTCTTCCGATCATATATTCCATAATAAGGAAGGTCTTGCCGGAGCGTGATCCTCCGGTAAACAAGATCGTTTCCTTATCAGGGTTTTGAAGCAGTTCAAGCCCCGTTTTCTGTTTAGCTGTCAGCTTTAGCGGCATCTCTTTCTTTATCCTTATTTATCTCTACCGTGAGTTGATGTACAAATTTTCTGTAAATCGATTCCATAAGATAAGTCAATGATTCGTGTTCTTTTTTGAAATCAATGTTTACTTCATCCAATATATTTATGGCGCAGTGTAAAACTTCATGCGCAAGCGCACCGTACTCATTGCATGATCCAGTAAACTCAGGCATCCAAATTACATATTTTGTACCATAGTCCTTATGCTGAAAGGTGAACGCGCCTGCCGCCCATGTTGATGGCACTAACCCATCTGTATTTTCCAGCCCCTTGCACAGTCTACGAATATAGCGATAAAACTTATCGCGCGGCCCCACAAACAAATAACAGGGGGCTGAGTATACATCAACATAGTAAAAATAACTACTCTTCATATCGGGGCTCCATCGCTTCCACTACCCACACGTCCTGAAAGTTACCGGTATCCAATAGTGCGGTAGCTATCTCTTCTGCTTCCTCATAGCATGGGAACTCTGTTTTACGATACCGTTCCGGTACCGTGACTGCTCTTTTATGGTGCATACATATATACAACCTGCGCGGGCTCAGTTTTCGTTGTACCGTAATAAACCATCTGCGGTTCATTGTGGGCTTCTCTACCGGAACTCCATGCTTTACCATGTTGGCATATGCATGTTTGCCGCACAGAATGACGCAGGAATCGTCTTTAAGACTTTCTTCAAGAACAAGTTTGTGCACGACTATACCCTCCTGTTGCTCAATTCGGCATCAAGTCTGGCATTCAAGAAACACATCTGAGCATACCAGTTAGTTTTCACGCAGTAATTCCGGCAAACGTCACATGACTTGTTTAGTCTTTTACAGTATAGGTCATCACTGTTGATTCTGACTCCGTACATGCAGTTTTCACATGCCACATCGCGTATGACTGTCTTGGTTTTCATATATCTCCTTTATGGTGTTACTTTAATATACTTAGTTATGTTAATTTGTCAACCACTGTAAAAATAAAAAGCAAAAATAAAGTAAAAACCGCAATTGACATTTTTCAGCTGCCATGCTATATTAGTTAACGAAGGCGGCTTAGCGGGCTTCAACGCGACAGCGCTATGGTCAAATTCCGCGTACCAGCAGCGTTGCCGCCTTACTTTATCAAGGTTACTATGTGGTTTAAGAAAAAGCATTTGTTTGTGTCTTATTTCGGGTATAAAGATCATGCTAACGGCAGGGAATGGGTATTTGGGAATTGTTTTGATTTTCAATTCGAAATCTCAAAGATAACTCCCCGCACTTTGTCGCTTGCAGAAACCGATATTAAACAAAAATGTGAACTTGATAACGTTGTTATAATCAATTTTAAGTTGTATTAAGCCGATTTAGCTCAGTGGTAGAGCAGCAGTTTTGTAAACTGCCTGTCATCGGTTCAAATCCGATAATCGGCTCCAAATATGGACGTATGGTGTAACGGCAGCACAGTTGATTTTGGTTCAACTAGCGCAGGTTCGAATCCTGCTGCGTCTACCATTAATCAAAGGAAATAACTATGCCTGTAAAGGGGTGTCAGAGCGGAGGTAAATCCGGCAAATGTTACGTAGGAAAAGGAGGGAAAGCAACGGCAGAAAGACAAGGCAGGACGATCAAGGGGAATCAGGAAAATGAGCAGTTTAATCGACTATATTGACGGTAAGGAGCCCCCTGTGAACGCTCCAAGCTGCCGGAATCTTGATTGCCTGTACAATGAGGGCGGCAAATGCACACAGGGGATTGCATGTAAACAGGATGAAACTTACGAAAAGAAATGGTTCAAACATGCGTGATCGAAAACAAAAACAACAATTTCATAAACTAGTATGTTACAATACAGTTGAAGCGTTGCAAGCTGTAAGCATGCTGGTACGGCACTTGGATTCAGTTGGCGTGAAAGTCGTAGACGAAAAATGGAGTATCAGGTTCCGTATCACAACCGTAAAACTCATTACAGAGAGACATAATGAAGATTAAATTTAAGAAACTCAGTGGGACTGCCGTTGCACCGTTTCAGGGGAGTAAATTTGCCGCAGGATTTGATCTTACAGTTGATGAATTGGAGTTTTCTAACGATCAAATAAAGTATAATTCTAATATTGCAGTTGAAATTCCTGAAGGCTATGTTGGATTATTGTTTCCTAGAAGCAGTGTTTACAAGCATCACATCCTACTTACAAACAGTGTCGGGGTGATCGATTCTGACTACAGAGGCCCCATTAAAGCGGTATTCCAGCGAGAAGAAGCTATCCGCTATAAGATTAGCGGATATAGGGTCGGTGAAAGGTTTGCACAGCTCATTATTGTGAAAAATCCCTCTGTAAAATACATTGAGAGTGATGCACTTTCAGAGACAGAAAGAGGTGATAAAGGTTATGGGAGTACCGGAAAATGAGCAGAAAACTGTGTAAGCATAGAGTTGCGGTCATCATCGAGACTAATGTTCCAATCGACAAACAGGACGCCCTGAACTATGTGAATCACGTGGTGCAGATAGCACTGGACAATATGCCGATTGACGAGTTTGTGTCTGAACCTAAACCAAAAACATATGTGGAAATTGAAGATGTTACAGTTGGATAAGTATGAAGTCGTGCCGATACTTCTTACGTTTGTGGGTATCGGATCAGTAGCTGTTCTTTTATCTTTGATATTCTATTCTATTACCTGCAAAACAGTTCCAAGTCAGGAAACGGATGCTGTCACCGGGACGATTGAGTATGATGGTTGCGAATACCTCGAATACTCTCCAAATCGCGGCTCATCCTACCGCTGCCTGACCCATAAAGGGAACTGCAAACGCTGTGCAGAAAGAAATGGTAAATAGATTTCTAAAAATTAACGGAATCGTAGCTTGATTTATCGTAATTACAGGCTATTTTATACGTAAAGAGGTTGCCGTCTCTTTTCTTGCCTTCGGGGGAGGGAGGGTTTGTTGGTTTTCCTTCCCTCCCCCACCTATCGCGCCCCTCAGTGAACTTTTATTCATAAATCAGGAATAAAATAGTAACTTTGGGGCTTTTTTATTTGCAATTCTCCAATTCAATGTTATATTGTAGTATAGTGCAGTAGAAAACAATGTGTGCTGTACTTTTACCTACAACTAAAATAAGGAGAGTTATGCGAACGTACACAAAATACACAAAAGCGGGCGCGCTGGTGTCTAAATTTATGCGCACACAGGGCATTTCCTGCCTTTCCGTCTGCCAAAAGCTCGGTATCCACCCAAGCTACCTGAGCAATGCTCTGAGAGGACGATCCCCTTTCGGGATCGATCTCTACGACAATCTGGTACAGGCGTACAGCGATCTCTTTACCAAAAAAGAAAAAGAAGAGCTGTACCGCGCGGTGTGGGACGGGAAAAAAGAGCTGCGAGTTGACGTATCCGGTTGGGATATTGACAGTAAGATTAAACTTGCAACACTTGCCGAATCCATTAAAAATGAAATTGAAAACTCAAAAAGGAATAAGTAATGAAACTCATCGAATTTAAGCTGACACTCGCAGTCCCGTGTGACGTTGACGAAGAAACCATTAAAGAAGCAAGTATTGTGAATACGATAAGAGACTATGCATCCAATTGTGATATCGAAGAGTGCGGAATTGAGTTGGCCAGAATGGACAACCCGCAAACAGCATCAGAGCCCAAGGCACAGTCCGGTACCAAACAAGCCAACAAAACGAGGTGAGAGATGAGATTCAAATTCGAAATCACAATGCGCAACGACTTCTGCATCACGGAATACGATATTCTCGACGCAATCGTTGAATGTATCGGTGTGGATGAAGATGACATTGAAGTAGCTCAGATCGATACGTGCGAATAACATGAATGAAATACTCCGATTAATAGGGATCATGGCGATATTGACGGCGTTTATATGGTTAGCCATAGGAGACGAATGGGATGAATACTGACTACACACTGACGGGAGAGGAGCCAGCTAGAGTTGAGAAAGAAGTAGAGCACGTAACTGAAATCATTACTACGTATCCACATGAAGCTGTAAATAAAACTGAGGAAAACTAACAATGAACTGGCCTCAAGCTACTGTCGATATTGCAACCGGATTATTCGCGGTTCTTGTACTTTATATAGTCATGGTTAAAGCCAACTAAACCAAATACCCAATAAAATCAAATAGAAAATTCAGTATGAAGTACGCATGCGTGGAGTTCTCAACCATCAAACAGTATGCAGAAAAGGCGTTGGAAGGAGCGGGAGAATGAGTACGGTAAAACGGTGGAAGATTAAAGAACACTACGTAGCCGGAGAGTTTGCAGGTTACGTGGTCGTTACGGACGACAAATACGAGGATGTAGTCTGCCACGGTATTGGCGTAGATTATAGGCCAACTGCTGTTTTAATTGCTTCTGCCCCTGAGTTAAAAGCTGAGCGCGACCGGCTCCGGGAGGCACTGAAAGAAGTTCTGAACTGTGAAGTTGTAACGGACACTGGAGATTATTCTAAAGGCGGTACTGGATTCGATTGTAATGAAGTAAAAGAAATTATACGCGGGGCGCTGGCGGAATGAGATCGAAGATGAAATCGAAGATGAAATCGAAGCAAGGCGCTGGAAGGAGCGGGAAAATGAAGTGCGATATTTGCAAAGATGACTTTCCGGACGATGAATTGGTGGAAGCTGACATTATGACGTGTGACGATGACGGCAACATTTGTGAAGGCCCCAAATCTCATGTGTGCTACATGTGCCGCACACTCATTGTTGCGGTGGGTATCGAAAATCAGAGCTGAATAATTAAAAAGAACAGCGGAATTCGAGGAAACAGAAAAATCTGATTCGACAAATTCCGCTTGTTCAGCGTTAGATGCTGTTAATGTAGCATATTTTGTCAACTTTTCAAGGTTTTACACAATAGAGGATTTGAAATGAGCGAAGAGAAATGCCAGAAGTGCTGGAATGGTGAGTATCCACTTTTTATCGAGTGGGACGAATCCATGCAGATGGAGTTCGTTGACGACGAGGAAGAATTGGTGGAGTTTTGCACTTCGCACCAGCTTAACCCGCGCGAACTTCAGTATTATGATGCGGTACCCCTGTATGCGTGGGAGGGTGTTCACATCGATACTGAAGAATTGGAAAACGACGACGGAGAACTGGACGAAGAAGTTCAGGCGCTTATTGATGAGTTCAGACAGAAGCTCCGGGCGATAAAACGTCCTATCATATATTGGGCGTCCAATACTCCGATCAAAGTTTCCGAGAACCAACTGGAATCGTGGTGTGCGAAAGTGAAAGGGACTTTAGCATGAGCGAAGAATTGAAACCGTGCCGCCGTTGCGGTCTATATGTGTCTTCAGATGGGATTGAAGTTACACAAACCGATACCGGAACATATACGGCAAGATTCGAGTGTCCGGATTGTGGAGAAGTGGCGGAAACTTGTATGCGCCATTCTTCCGAAGATTCCGCTGTCGCTGATGTGATTATTGAGTGGAACAGGCGGTGGACGGACCCGTCCTTACTCGCCAGAATTGAGGAATTAGAATCGGCAATCCGGCGCTGTTGCTGGAACTGCTGGGCGAATCACGCATCCGACGCCGCGCAGTGTCGGTTGTGCGGCCTTAGTAAAGCGCTGAAAGGAGGGAAATGAAACCATGAAAGAGGTTGGAATGCTGTTTTCCGGACCGATGGTTCGGGCAATTCTCGACGGCCGTAAAACGCAGACGCGCCGTATTATCAATCCTCAACCGCGTGTTGTTTTAGCACAGTACGATGACGGCAGTATTGAAACAAATCAAAGTTTCAGGCATGGAGACCAACGGTTACGCTGCCAAGTTCACCCCGGAGACCACATTTATGTGCGGGAAACGTGGGGAATTCTGGACGACAAACATCATTATTGTTATTTTGTTGATTCGCAAGAACGCTCGCGCCAGCAGCTCGTAGGGAATCGTTGGCGGCCGTCGATACACATG
>ERZ779664.752-NODE-752-length-14647-cov-2.013775_pt1 | contig 14647 bp, 7 predicted proteins | sample MGYA00511478_ERZ779664 | MGnify/ENA primary metagenome ERZ779664 (study PRJEB29588, sample SAMEA2160437) | human gut metagenome | biome: human gut; feature: human-associated habitat; material: faeces | place: Denmark | collected 2008/2010 ...
GAGGTAGCCGCCGTCAGAGAAGGTGTCGAACTGATCTACAACAAGTTCATGACCGTTCTCGGACAGAATGGAGTGAAAGTCATTGAGACCAAGGAACAGCCCCTCAACACCGACTTCCACGAAGCCATCGCCGTCATCCCCGCTCCGGCAGAAGAACTGAAAGGCAAAATCCTGGACTGTGTCCAGCCTGGATATACATTAAACGACAAGGTAATCCGTCATGCCAAAGTGGTAGTCGGAGAATAAGGAGACAAGTTGAATTATGGAAAAAAGAGATTACTACGAGGTACTGGGAGTAGACAAGAACGCATCGGCCGACGAGATAAAGAAAGCCTACCGCAAGAAAGCCATCCAATATCACCCCGACAAGAACCCGGGCGACAAGGAAGCGGAAGAAAAATTCAAGGAAGCAGCGGAAGCCTATGACGTGTTGAGCAATCCCGACAAACGCGCCCGCTACGACCAGTTCGGCTTTGCAGGCATGAGCGGTGCGGCAGGCAACGGAGGCCCCTTCGGCGGATTCAGTGGTGGCATGTCCATGGACGATATCTTCTCCATGTTCGGCGACATCTTCGGCGGACACGGAGGAGGCTTTGGCGGTTTCGGTGGTTTTGGCGGAGGAGGTGGCGCCCAGCAGCGTCGTTTCCGTGGTTCCGACCTCCGCGTCAAGGTGAAGCTCAACCTGAAAGAAATATCTACTGGTGTAGAAAAGAAATTCAAACTGAAAAAGTACGTCACCTGTACCCACTGCCACGGCACCGGTGCCGAAGGCAATGGAGGAAGCGAAACCTGTCCTACCTGTAAAGGTTCCGGCTCCGTCATTCGCAACCAGCAGACCATTCTGGGCACCATGCAGACACGTACTACCTGCCCTACTTGCGGTGGCGAAGGTAAAGTCATCAAGAATAAATGTAAAGAGTGTGCGGGCGAAGGTATCGTCTATGGCGAAGAAGTAGTAACGGTCAAGATACCGGCCGGTGTAGCCGAAGGCATGCAACTCTCCATGAACGGCAAAGGAAACGCAGGCAAGCACAACGGCGTGCCGGGAGACTTGCTGATTCTTGTAGAGGAAGAACAAGACCCGAACTTGATACGCGATGAAAACGACTTGATTTACAATCTGCTCCTCAGCTTCCCGACAGCAGCCTTGGGTGGTGCGGTAGAAATTCCCACGATTGATGGAAAGGTGAAAGTAAAAATTGACTCAGGTACGCAACCGGGAAAAGTACTCCGCCTGCGCGGCAAAGGTTTACCCAACGTGAACGGATACGGCACGGGAGATTTGCTGGTAAATGTCAGCGTATACGTACCCGAAACGCTGAACAAGGATGAGAAGAAGGCGCTGGAGGAGATGGAAGAATCGGATAACTTCAAGCCAAATACTTCGATTAAGGAGAAAATATTCAAGAAGTTCAAGAGTCTGTTCGACTGATAAAAAAATAGAGATAATAAAGAAGGCCTCCCAATATGCACTAAAATATCGGGAGGCTTTCCTATTATCTGATTACTGGATTAACAAATAATTCATCCATATACACCGGCGTATCTGCCTCAAAAGCAACTTTGAGATAGCGGGTATTGACATCTATACCTTCAAACAAGACTCCGTCAATCCAGGCATCATGCTTGGCATTCTGGAAGGAAGGAGTGTCTTTAATAGATAATAAACGATACGAGTCTCCATCTAGTGAAGCATATAAATAGACTTTCGAGGGCAGTCTAATACCTCCCGGCCTATAATTTAACATACGCAGTAAAACGTCATGGAGCTCCATTTCCTTTTGCAAATCAACCTGCAGCTCATGATATCCCTTATTAAAGATTATCCAACAACTGTCTCCGGTGTTTTCCTCAGCAATCAAGCCATCCAATAATGCCGATGGAGTCTTTTCGTCCCTTATCATCTCAGGTGTCGCACCATTAGCCAATTTATCAAGGAAAGAAGCTTCAAGCAATTTCCAATATCTCGTACCCCGCTTCCAATCCATATAGTTCTGAAAAGTACAATTGGACCAAATAGGTTGTCCTAACTGAAAAGATGACATCGGATTCTCAATGATGCCACAAAACATGAAAGAAACAATATTCTCCACTCCCGCTGCCGATGCTGCTGCTTGCTGAGAAAGTAAGCGTGAATAGGCAGCCGGAATCAAAGCAGAAGTGCGGTCGTTAAGCTCATCTTCCCACGTAAACGTTTCACAGTTCGCCCATAAGGCAATATTCAGTTTATCATGAATAGTCCGCAGCTTTTGCCAGTTTTCCTTCAAGCGGACCAAAGGAAACTTTTCCCTCACACATCCCACTTCATCTTGATAGGTTATGACATCTACCTTTAGCCTAGACAACCGCCTTTCATATTCCGGATCATCAAAATCAGAATCGACCATGCCATAAGGAGAAATCAGAATTTTCTTATTCGGAGTCAATCTACGCGCCTGCTCTGCCAAAGCATTGACCGCATTCACAGCATGCTCAGAAAGTATAGGACACAAGCAATCCTCAACCGGTAAATACCATCCATAAAGCGCTTTATGTGTCCTATATATGGACGCCAACTCCTTCATCATATCCAATTGCCTTTGCTGAATCACCGGATCGCGTAAATTATCATCCTGGTCTTTAGCCCAGCCAATACTCATAAAAACCTTCATGCCTAGTCGAGCTGCCGCATCCATAATGGCATCCACCGGGCTTTTTCTATTCTCAGAATACGCCCACGGCATTAGTTTTGAAGGATAATAGGCTTCCCCTTCATTAGCTACTGCCATAAAAACTAAATATTCCATCCCCATATCTGATAATTCCTTCACCTTCTGTTCCCACATTCCAGGGTCAGTATTGTCAAAATATTGCAGATTGGTATATTTATTACGTACATCCTGATAAGCTAGATTTATCCATGTACCGGTAATTGGCTTTACTTCGGAAACAATCTTGTCTTTACCTTCTTTTTTTTGTTCGTTCAAATAGTCCAAGTATCCGTTAAACAAATCAATTGTCTCTTTTTCACCTATACAGACAGACATTTCCGGATCATTAAATACACCAGGAAACTGATAACACAAAATAGTCTCAAAATTCTCAAATTGATTTAAGTCTTGAATGATTCCATCTATAGGCCGAGGATATAATGAATTATCCTGGCTGAATAAAAAAGCCTCCAAATCAAACCATAAATGAGCTTTCGCTTCATCACATACTTTTTGTAATAAATTTGCAGCTTCAAGTCCTTTTAAATCTTCTTTAGGCATTCTAGCAAATCCAAATGGACATAATATATCCAGATGCTTCAATAAGTCCGGATAAGTATCCATTCCATTAGGAATATCAAAACTATTGGTAGCCAGCATCATAGGTTTCCCTGGTGCAAAAGTATTACAGTAGGCCTTAAACTCTTTAAAGAAGGTTACAATATCCTCCTTCCTCTTCTTTCTCATCAACGGACTCTTTTCCCAATTATCTAGCCCTCCTCCACTCTCTTCCGAAATATAAAACCCATAAAAGGACTCGTGATGTCCATACTTTTCCCAAAGCTCTTTAGCCACTCGTTTATGCCATTCTAGAGATTCAGTAGTAAAATCAAACCAAGCAAACATGCCAATTCCTAGAAATACATTCATATTTCTCCTATCTGCCTCTGTCAATATAGCCTCAATAGGATCATCAGCCTTGATATCCATCCGTCCCGGATACAGATTTGAAGGATAAAAGGCTTTACCAGTATAATTTGTGACATTTACAGAATGTTTGCCTGCATATTCTTCATTGCGAAAAACCTCCTGAATAACGATAATATTCATATTCAACTTATCCATGGCTCTCACCATCTCGCCCCAATGGCTATCCGTCATTTCCTGAAGTTTTTTGTTCCAATATTTTCCCTCAGTCTCACTCCAGTGATAGATGCCAGTCCAAGCACCAGAAAGTCTCTGAGTAGAACGAATATCGGACTTACAAATTTCAATATCCTTAACTTTCCTATATAGCTTATTTTGACTTTTAACCTTAAAGATTACTCGATTTTGGCCTATCCTCTTTTCTGTATCTACAATAGAACAAACAGTCTTTGACTGACCGGGCAAAAGTTTGAAAGTAGAACGACATATCAGATGTTCATCATCTTCTTTATTCCAATACAATGAAACAATATACATTTGCTCTTGACTGCTCTTATTTACAACTCCTCCACGAATATCAAGATCAACTTGATTCGTTACAATAGCAGGAGGTATCAATGTCAGATGAATCTCATTATCTGCATATAAAGAAATAGGTATAAGCCAGAAAAAGAGCAAAAAACATATAGTTACGAAAATACACATTGCATTCTTATTATATAATAAACAAGGTTAGAATTTTATTTTTTCAATATACGACTCAATTTTCTTATCAATTTAAAGTTATAATCCCTATAACCAACATTCCATGGAGCAATTTCTTCCGTTTCTTCATACTTATTAAGTATCTCTGTTGCCTTTTTCTTTTCATTATTATAAACCAATATACACCACTGAGCTATTTCATTATGTACATGTTTAACTTTCCATTCATTCACAAGACTATCTGCCATGTCAACTTTTCCTAAGTTACGCAATGCCAGCACAACCAAAAGGTTATTTGAGTCAAAATAAGCTTCAGACATATTGCTACTTGCAATTTGAGAGAACAATTTATCTGCTTGCATACTTTGCCCTTGTTCTACATACGCAATAGCTGCCATATAGTCTTCCAAGCGAGTATCTATCAACTCCTCATCAGGCTTTCCTACCCCCAAGTTCTCCGGCCATTCTTGTGTTTTCTCTATCATTGTTAACATTTTGGCATACCTACCATCTTCCCATTCTTTCATAGCTTGATACAGACAAGCCCTGCGATAAATATCACGTCCAATATACGATCCCTCATAAGGAAGTACCTGTAACTTCTTCAGACAATTGAGACTAGCCATATACTGTCCACTCTCACAAAGAGCCATTGCATATTTTAATCCAATATAATAGTTATCTGGATATCTCTTATAAGCATTCCTTCCCACTTTTACAGCCTCTGCCCATTGCTCATGATCAACATAATAATTTAATAAATAGTACTGTGTTCTCCATGATTGATCAAGTTTTTGAGCCATGAGCAAATCGGGCAAACCAGACTTATCCTTTCGCAACTCAGCACGACTTAAATAAAAAGCAGCATAATCAGGAACATCTTTGCAACTATTCAATAAATTTAAAGCACAACATGTATTGCCAACACTCCATTGAATCAGCCCACGATAATAACTTATTTTCCAATTATCAGACAAACCTGCTGCCCATTCCAAAACTTTCAATGTATGGGCACGAAAAGGAAACACCATTTTAGAAGACTTCTTATTAGCCTCATCCAAAAATACCATTGCCCCCTTTTCATCCCCTTTCAAATGATATATATAGGCCTTCTGATACAAAGCTATTGGATAAGTATCTACAAATGATAGAAGTGTAATAGCTTCATCCAGACAGCCAATAGACTCATACCATACAGCCATTTCCATATAAGTCTCGAAAGAGAGCTCATTACAAATAAGAGAACTGAATTCTTCAGCAGTCGAGGCTTCCAATAAATACTCTTCAAATCGAACCCAATGTAGCAATGGCAACTGTTCTGTCATTTTTTCTATTTCACTCAACGCTTTTTCCGCATGATTACTTTTTCTGTAAAGGACAATCAGCAACTGCTTCGCATATAAGTTCATTTGATTATACTCCAAACTTTTTAATGCATATTGCTCAGCTTTTTCCCAATTTTCCTCTCTCATATAAAGTTCACCCAACTGCTCATAAGCAGCCGTACGAAAACCTGGAGAAAATGTTGCCACGGAAAAGCCATCTTTGGCATCTGCCAGATTTCCCATAGCACGACTACATAATCCATACAAATAGTTGGCCTCTCCATGATAAGTATCTAAACTCAACACTCGTTTTACCAATTCACAAGCATCAAGATACATCCCTTTCTTATAATACAATGAAGATAAGCTTACCAATGCCGGAATAAAATATACATCTTTCTCTAGAGCTGCTTTCAAATATTTTTCCGCATTTCCATACATTTTCTGATTTAGCCAGTCTTTACCCTGCATATAAAGCCCATATGTAGAATTCCAGTCAAAATCAGCTGGTAGTTCTTTCGGACGGTTCAGTTCATAATCATTTTTTATCTCTGAATAAACCAATTCCTTATTCCCTATTATAATTCTGAGCTTTCCTTCCGGAATATCAAAAGGCAAAGGTATATTAAAATACTCAGGAGTTAATATTTTAGCTTTTATAGGCATCTTCATCAATAATTGCCTGTCATTGTAAATTTCCATATCGGTACAAATATCTTTCAGAGCAGATAAATGAACTTCAATATTTTTTTCAGAGTGCTCTACATATATAGCGCCTAGCGGACTTGCTTGAGAAAGACCACCGATCTCGGCTATAGGAAACCAATATTCAGTCCATTGGTCTGTCATCTGTGCAGCAAACTCATTATGATTAAATGGTGTAAAACCGCTGGTCACACTTGGCTGATTATACATTCTACCAGATTGTAGTTCCGCATATTGCCCACTATCATCAGTCAATAGTTCTTCCCAGATGGCCCCTTCACGTGAAAAACTCCAAAGATAAAATTTCATCCCCAATTTCTCATCATAATTGGAGTAATGAGCTGAACCATGTTTTTCATTATGCCAATAAATCCCAAAATAATCATTATAATCACCTATTATATGTAAAGATTTAGAAGCACCAAAATTATTATTATCATACCACGAGACATCTCGCCCCTCCTCATCAATCGGATAAGGATGCAAATCTCCCGAATGTCCTATACTATAAGTACCTGGATAATAAAATCTTGTTCCAGTTTTAGTAGCATAACCAGCATTCATCCATTGGTAATAAGGTTGATCAATAGAAGACTGATTAAACCAAGTTGTGTGCGTTGTGAAATAAGCCTTGTCCTTAGGTAAATTAATTTCGACATTCCAGACTGTACGCGTAATCCACTCATAAGAAAATATATGACAACTAACACTACCATCCACATTCTTTTTTGTAAGATAATCTATAGGAGTACTACATGTAGGAGCATGACCAATAATACCAAAATTAAATTCTATACCTCCCGATGTCCAGGGTCCTCTCATTGCCACATCACGAAATTTCACGACTCCATTAGTGTAAACAAATTCTTTATTATTAACTTTGTCTATGGCTCCCCAAATTTTCCCTCCGATTTCTGGAGTTACAGTTAGTTTCACATAATCATTTTCCAAAACAACCATTTTCCACTGCTTCTCCTGCGCTTGCATAGAAAAACCATCAAAGCGGAAATAAGGATAATAAGAATTATTAGGTGTCGCAACTGGAGATGGGTCTGAAAAAGGATAAGTCTTTGCATCACAAGTCCTTTCATAAATTTGTGCATCACTTTGTGCACAAAGACTACCATTAAAACAACACGCAAGAAACATAACAGATAAAAAAGTATTTCTATACATAGCGATCAGTTTTTAAGATATAACTATTTTTTCATACAAGGAAATAAGATATTGGGTTTATGAAAATCTGGTTTAGGCTCATTTATACTCACAGATGAATACCAAATAACCGTATTAGGCGTTGTAAAATCTGCTCTGAAAACTCCCATATAAAACTCTTCTAAATCAATTCCCAATTCCAAAAGTTCTGAAACAGACAGTCTGCCTGCAACGATATACCCTTTTTCATCTTTTATGGAACATATTTCCAGACTCTTAAAATTCCATTCATAATCAAATTTTCTATAATAGCTAGCTGAATAATCCATAACATGCCCGCTAGGATCTATCTCCATACAATAATATTGTCCCATATCTTTTGAAGCCGAAAAAAAGATTTCCACACGATCCTCAGCTTCAACATCAGACTCTTGAACAAACTCACGACACATGATTGGAGTGGCATCTGCTACATTAAAACTAAAATAAAAATATTGTGAAGAAAAGAAACACCTAAATACCGTCTCATCCTCCAAATAATCCCAAGGAGCGAAAAATGGTTTTATAGCCTTAATGGTATACCATCCCTCCCAATTGATCAGAGTCTCTAGCGGAGGGTCTTCTTTCTTCGCGTCTATGGAATAAGGAATAATTGGAGAAGTACAACTATACAGGATCTGAACAAATAAAATTATTCCTAAAAATACAGAAAACTTTCTCATAGTTCTTTTTATGCTTCTTATTTATTGTAGAATTACAAGTAGCATACATTGCTACTCGTAATTCTATTCATTTATCTTATTCCGGTAAACGATAATTCTTCAGACCATCACCATACTCTTGTACAAAATTGACATTCTTATAGGTTTCATAGTATATAGCATCGACATAAACTGCATATGCAATAATATTACGAATACCATAATGTGCATATGTGTTGATATCCGAAAGAAATACATTTTTATTCCAAGGTAATTGTACCGCTGGCTTTTTCCAGTCACTAAATAAAGACACATCCATCCAATATTCCAAAACTTGTGCCGTTTCTTTAGGGAAGACTTTTAAATTAGCCTCTAATGCATCAATATATTCACCATGAGTAATTGTCATTCCATCCCGAATAGCATCACGTTCTCTCAAAGGCTTATCCCAACGACGATTAAAAGGAGCAAATTCCAAAAAAATATCATTCTCTGGTTTTACAATTTCCGGTGCAGGAATAGTACCTTGATAAGCAAGATGTGCCAACTTTGCTTGTGGATTAACTTCTTTCAAAGCCCTTATTATCTGATTCTCTATCAACAAAGCTTGATCACTATCATTGTATTTATCACATAATTTGCAATGGCATCTCTTTCCGCCATCATCTAACCAGTAATAATATTTATTATTACTAGAAGTACATTTTTGGGCGGCAACTTTTGCATTAGCCGCTATTATACTCAAAGCCTCTTCCGATGAAGGACAACAATTAAAATCTGCTGTACGTTGACCGTTCTCATCCATACGGAAATATGCTGGATGCTCCTTGAACAAGTCTCTTGGCAACAAAGTCGCCATCATATGTTCTTGGTATTCAATATCAATAGACTTTTCACGACATTTTGAGACGAACTCCTGGTATTCAGCAGAATATATGTCAGCACCAAAAACACTAAGAGTAGTAATACCTGCATTTTCTGAAAGTTTTAACCAATCCAGAACTTCTGGTTTCTTGACGTCATCCCATGAAAGAATAATCCCTCTTGTTTGAAAAAACACATCGCCTTGAGACTCAGAAGAAGCCTCCCCTTCTTTATCTACATTTGTTTCAGTCTTTGATGAACATGATACTTGACCTAATGCCATAATACCCATCACGAATACTACACTCATTTTAAATATAAAATTCTTTCTCATAATTATCTATTTCAAAATAAAGTCATTTTTATCTTATAATCTAATATTCAATCTCTGTTAATTCCATCCTGGATTCTGAACTAAGTTACGATTTTTATCTATTTCAGACTGAGGAATAGGAAATAAATAATGTTTAGCCTTATCAAATACACGGTTTTGAAATACTGGATAACTATATGTTCCATCTGCATTTACCGTTATCTTATGCACCTTTTTATTATCAACTATTTCTGCAATTTTCCAACGTCTAACATCCCAAAATCTGTGATTTTCAAATGCCAGTTCCACACGCCTTTCTTGTCTGATCTTATTCCTCATCTCATCTTTAGTCAGATTTGCCGGTAAATCAAGTAATTGAGCACGTCTACGAATCTTATTAACTGCATTATAGACTTCTGCTGTTGGGCCTTCTGCTTCATTCAGTGCTTCCGCATAATTAAGATAAAGCTCTGCCAATCGAATAATTGCAAATCTTCGATACGAATTCCCCGATCCAGTCGTCAAATTATGTTGCTCCCATAAATACTTTCTTGTAAAATAATTAACTCGTGGTACACCACCTATATTAATATTATCTAGTCCAGTTGGAGATACATCAACCGCTCTTCCCTGCCATTGAGCCCCATGATAGAGGATACTTACATAAAAACGTGGATCTCTACCTTCAAATGGATGTACTGGATCATATCCAGATTTCAGATTAATAATCTGGTTATCATTCTCATCATAACCTAATACTGGGATCTCGCCTGTTGCAGCCATCTCATAAGAATCTACCATTTCCTGCAAAGGGCCATCTACATACCATCCTCCATATCCTAAAGGAAAACCATACCAATTCCACCAAACACATTCACTTCCACCAGAGTTTTTGCACCAAATGACTTCCGGATTAACCGTTGCAGAAAAAATATCAGCGTAATTATCAGCCAAACGATAACCATTTTGTTCAGCATAATCAATAGCAGCTTTTGCAGTACTTGCAGCCGTTTGCCATTTTGTAATGTCATTTTCTGGATTCCAATACTGACTTGCATAATATAATGTCAGCCTTGAAGCCAAAGCTTTTGCTATCGTTTGAGTAAAACGTCCCAATTGGCTTTCATCATGATTCGCCGGTAACATACTAGCAGCCGTTTCAAGATCTTGAAGAATAAAATCCACTATTTCACTAGCAGAAGCTCGTGTCAAAGTCGTACCAGTAGTTTCTCCTAAATCAATAGGTTTATCAACTATAGGTACACCACCCCACATGGTAAACAGCTGAAAATAGTAAAATGCCCTCAGGCCATAAGCTTCTCCTAACAAACGTTGCTTTCTGTTACTTGTACCGCCGGTAGAAACTTCATCAGGAATCAAATCATAATTACTCATAAAAACATTAGCACGTCTGATACAAGCATAAAAATCAGTCCAAGAACGTTGCATAGGAAATTGAGCCGCATTCCAGTTCCCATTGTTAAAATCATAGGGGGTTTGCGTAACGCCAGCAGTCTGTTGATATCCGATTTCATCTGTACCGCCTCCTAACTTATAGCGTCCTCCCAAATCTTCTGTACAAGTTTGGAAGTCCGGTAAAAATGTATAAGCATTGTTTAAGTATTCTTCAGCAGTTTGTATTTTCTGAAAAACTTCCTCCTCAGTAATACGGTCACTAGGATCTCTATCAAGAAAATCATCACATGAAGCAAATGAAATTAAAATAGAAAATCCGCACATGCTTTTTATAATAAAATTAATAAGTTTCATAATTATACTTTATTTTAATTATAATAATTAGTAATTATAACTCTACGTGTATTCCGATATTAAATACACGCTGTAAAGGATATGCCAATGCAGCACCACCTGCAGACTCCGGATCGCGATCCTTCAACCACATCTTATCCCAAACCGCCAAATTTTGTCCATTCAAATAGATACGTGCTGTAGAAATCCGCAATGAACTCAAAAACTTTTTAGGCAATGTATATCCAATTTCTACATTTCTTAATTTTATATAATCAGTATTTTGTACAAAATGATCTGTTACAACAGTATTATTCGTTGTTGAATGTGCAGCAGGTATACGTGCATTCTTATTTTCAGCAGTCCATCTCTCCAAATTGATTTTGCTACTTGGATATGTATATAAATAAGCAGTTCCACCTGTCGATGCATTCATCAGCATACTAAAATCAAAATTCTTATAGGTCACTCCTAATGATAGTCCACTCATACTACGAGGCACATTATTCACTTTAATAGGTACTCTATCAAACGCATCAATAACTCCATCTTTATTTGTGTCTACATACTTAATATCTCCAGGAACTACTGTACCAAAACTTTGTGTTGGACTATTTCTGATATCCTCTTCATCTTGAAAAAGTCCCGCCGATTTATATCCAAGTACATAACCAATTTCATAACCTCTCAGATCTTGATAATCAAAAGCTGGTATCGGTTCATCATTCTCAAGAACTTTATTACGCGCATAAGTCATTTGCAAATTAGCGAAAATTGACAAATCTTTATTTATACGCTTATTAAAACGAAGCTCTGCCTCAATACCTTTATTCTCTACTTTACCAGAATTCCTAGGAGCAACATTAGTTATACCAACATAATCAGGAACATCTCCAGGAGTAGTCAAAATATTATTTCTTTTTTCCCAGAAGTAATCAAAAGTAAACTGCACAGCATTATCCTTAAATAAGGACAAATCAAAGCCTACGTTACCTTTCGCTGATTTCTCCCAAGTAACAAATTTATTACCAACTCTACTCTCATTATATCCAGCTACTGATTGTGGAGACACTCCAAATTGATAGGTTCCCATAGCAGTTCCACCAGGAGTAAATTCCGTAATATACAGCCAACGTTGTCCACCAATTTTATCATTACCCACAGTTCCATAAGATCCTCTTAATTTAATTAGTTGGATCCATGATGGTAAAGATATAAATTTTTCATCACTCAACACCCATCCTGCAGAAAATGAAGGAAAAAAACCATAACGCTTTTTAGGAGGGAAATTTTCTGAACCGTTATAACCAATATTGGCTTCTAAATAATAACGAGTATCAAAATTGTAAGCAATACGGCTACTGATTCCTTGATAAGCATATGGGAGTTCGGCATTTTGCGAACGTAAGGTTCTATTTCCTAAAAGTTGTGCGCTAATTTGATGTTTCTCCGCAAAAGTTCTATCATAATTAAGACGTACATCCAGATAAGTATAACGCTCCACCCAACGGCTGTCAGTAGTCGATAAGCGAGATTTTACACTATGTGGTTGATAAATAGCTTCACCAGTAGCATCCTTGCCTTTATACCAAAATGAATCAAATGATTGTAATCTTGTCGTATGCTGATAGTTATTGCTTTCAAAGCTAAAATAAACCTGAGCACTCAATCCTTTGGTTATAAAATCTAATTTATGTTTTGCCGACAATGTTCCTGACATCACATTTGTATGCCTGGTGTAATAACCACTCTGAGTAACAATGCCATAAGGGTTCTGCTGAAAAGGAATTTCAAGGGCGCTACCAGCTCCCAATGTTCCATCCGGATTAAATACCGGTTGAGAAGACGGAGAACGCGTTGTAATAACACTAAACACATTAGAAAAATCACTACCAGGTCCAACACGAGTTTCCAGTCGTCCGGCCAAATCAATACGTATATTCAGCATTGAAGTTGCGTCCAAATCAACATTGGAACGAAAATTATATCTATCAAACTTACTTTTTACACCATAATTCTTTTCAAAAATATCCTGATGTTTCAAAAGAGTCCCTTGATTTACATAGCTTCCGGAAATAAAATATCGCAGTTTTCCCAATGCACTTCCTGATATATTGATATTATATTGGCTCTGCATAGAGTTCTTCTTCAAAATTTCATCAAACCAGTTAACGTTAGGATATAAGTAAGGATCTGAACCATTTTTAATAATATCCAATACTTCCGGCGTATAGCGTTCAGTCTGTCCATCATTCATATCCATATCTCTATAATAAAGAGCTTGCTCATAAGAACTCATTGTTTCGGGCAGACGAATAGGTTGCTGAACCGCTTGTTGAACAGTAAAAGAAATAAGCGGTTTTTCACGATCAACTCCTCGTTTAGTAGTCACAACAATAACTCCATTAGCACCTTGTATACCATAAAGAGAGGATGAAGACGCATCCTTCAAAATTGTTACAGACTCAATTTCATTAGCATCTAACTGATTAAAATCTGTTTGAGAACGAGGTAAACCATCTATAACAACTAGCGGGTTTGATGTCCCATATGTACCGACACCACGGATAAATAGAGAAGACGCATCTTCGCCTGGCTGTCCAGAAGTCTGTACAGTAATCAATCCTGGCAATTTACCCGCCAAAGCATTACTAAGATTTGCAACAGGACTCTGTTTTAATTCTTTCGTTTGAATTGTAGATATAGCCCCTGTCACTGAGCGCCGAGTCTGTCTATTATTCATACCTACAACCACTACTTCATCTAGAAATTGCGAGGATTCTTCTAATATAATATCGAAAGAAGTTTGCTGTCCTATCTTTATTTTTTTCTCATCAAAACCAATAAATGAAATACTTATTTCTGCATTTTTCGAAACTGATAATGTGAACTTACCATCAATATCTGTAATAGTACCATTACCCTTTTTATTCAGTTCTACAATGTTGGCACCAATAATTGGTTCCCCTTTGTTATCCTTTACTACTCCAGTTATTTTAATACTTTCTTGCAGAGAGAAATATATACCTTCCGTTTCATTCGCATATGTTTCCCAAACAGAATACGCAAAAGCCTTTTCACCTATTATCCCCAATAATAGGAATATACACAAGGAGATATACTTCCTTGAAAAACAATGTCTAACGATTGTGTTTTTTTTCATGGTCTTATAGAAATTAAGTTATACAAATTATATATTACTCTTTAATTGTTCTAAAATCTGCCAGCATTGATATAGCCCTCGTGGAACATGAAAACATCCCTTCCATTTGCCACCTTTCAAAGGCAATAGAACTTCACCTCTACGATTCAAATACCCAAACCACTCTGGATATTCAGTATCTTTGAAATGACTCCATGTATAGTCATGCACTCGCTCAAACCACTCCAAACAATTTTTATCACCCGTCAATTGATATCCCTTTAGCATTGATATCAATGTTTCAATATGAACCCACCATAATTTCTGATCCCATTCCAGTTGCTGTGGAGGACATTTATCACGATCCATGA
>ERZ779664.755-NODE-755-length-14633-cov-3.208533_pt1 | contig 14633 bp, 17 predicted proteins | sample MGYA00511478_ERZ779664 | MGnify/ENA primary metagenome ERZ779664 (study PRJEB29588, sample SAMEA2160437) | human gut metagenome | biome: human gut; feature: human-associated habitat; material: faeces | place: Denmark | collected 2008/2010 ...
CACTGCGGCGCGGCTGTTGAAAGCTTGATTATAAAAATTGGCTGAAACACTTGCTTTTACTTTGCTGTGGCTCGAGTGATGGACAAATCTCAATTTTGCAATACCAAAAAAATCAAGCCGCCCGGTTGCCCGAGCGGCTCAAATTATTTATTCAGCTTTGGATTAATACATTCCGCCGCCGGCCTGTGCAGCCATCGCTGCGGCGTTTGCCGCGTCTGCTGCCGGGTCGGGCTTGTCGGTGACAAGGCTCTCGGTGGTCAGAACCATTGCCGCAACGGAAGCGGCGTTCTGCAGAGCGGAGCGGGTGACCTTTGTCGGGTCAACAACGCCTGCCTCGAACATGTCAACATATCCGTCAGAAGCGAAGTTGTAGCCGTAGCCGATTTTGCCGGACTCAACGATGTGGTTGATGATAACCGAACCCTCAAGCCCTGCGTTGGAAGCGATCTGGCGAACTGGCTCTTCAAGAGCCTTGAGAACGATCTTCACGCCGGTCTTCTCGTCGGAATCTTCGGTGCTGTCAAGCAGAGCCTTGACTGCGGGGATAGCGTTGAGCAGTGCGACGCCGCCGCCTGCAACGGAACCCTCTTCAACAGCTGCCTTGGTTGCTGCGAGAGCATCCTCGATACGGAGCTTCTTCTCCTTCATCTCAGTCTCGGTAGCTGCGCCGACCTTGATGACCGCTACGCCGCCTGCAAGCTTTGCAAGGCGCTCCTGAAGCTTCTCTCTGTCATAGTCGGAAGCGGTGTTCTCAATCTGGGTGCGGATCTGGTTGACTCTGGACTTGATAGCGTCCTTGTCGCCTGCGCCGTCAACAATGATGGTGTTCTCCTTGGAGACCTTGACCTGGCGTGCGCGGCCGAGATCGGAAATCTGGGTGTCCTTGAGCTCAAGACCGAGCTCGGAGGTGATGACCTTGCCGCCGGTGAGGATAGCGATATCCTGGAGCATCTCCTTGCGTCTGTCGCCGAAGCCGGGAGCCTTGATGCCCACGCAGGTGAACACGCCGCGAAGCTTGTTGACAAGGATGGTCGAAAGAGCCTCGCCCTCGATGTCCTCAGCGATGATGATAAGCTTTCCGCCTGCGTGCATGATCTGCTCGAGCAGGGGAAGAAGATCCTGAATGCTTGCGATCTTCTTGTCTGTGATAAGAATGTAAGCGTCATCAAGAACAGCCTCCATTTTATCTGTATCGGTAACCATATAAGGTGAAATATAGTCATGAAGTAGGGCGATATGTATCCCCGGTCGAACTGCATGCCCTCGACAACCTCTGCCTCGGTCTGTGCAATCTTCGACTCCTCAACGGTGATAACGCCGTCGGAGGTGACCTTCTCCATAGCGTCGGCAATGATTCTGCCGATATCCTCGTCAGCGGAGGAAATGGTGGCTATTCTCGCAATGTCCTCGGTGCCCTTAACAGGCTGAGAGTGGGACTTGACAGCCTCGATAGCGGCATCAACAGCCTTCTGGATGCCCTTTTTGATGACCATCGGGTTTGCGCCTGCAACAACGTTCTTCATGCCCTCGCGGACGAGTGCCTGAGCGAGCAAGGTAGCGGTGGTGGTGCCGTCGCCGGCGACATCGTTTGTCTTTGTGGCGACTTCTTTTATAAGCTGAGCGCCCATGTTCTCAAAGGGATCTTCGAGCTCAACATCCTTGGCGATGGTGACACCGTCGTTGGTGATGAGGGGAGCGCCGTACTTCTTGTCGAGCACAACGTTTCTGCCCTTGGGGCCGAGCGTGATTTTAACTGTGTTAGCGAGCTTATCGATACCGGTCTGGAGAGCCTTGCGGGCTTCCTCGCCGTAAATGATCTGTTTTGCCATGATGAATTACCTCCGATTATTCTACGATAGCGAGAATGTCGCTCTGACGGACTATGGTGTATTCCTCTTTGTTGAGCTTGACCTCAGTGCCGGAATATTTGCCGGTTATGACTCTGTCGCCGACCTTGACGTACATCTCAACTTCCTTGCCGTCAACGAGTCCGCCGGGACCCACTGCAACGACCTCAGCGACCTGGGGCTTCTCCTGTGCGGAAGCGGCGAGGATAATGCCGCTGCTCGTAGTTTCTTCAACCTCGACAGGCTTGACAACAACTCTGTCTGCAAGCGGTTTAATGTTCATATCGATTCCTCCTGAATTATAAAAAATGCAAGCTTAAAAATCTTTTGGCACTCTACATCCCCGAGTGCTAATTCATATTCTAAACCCATTTGTACCAAAAATCAATACCTTTTTCCAAAGTTTACAATTATGTCATAAACTTTGTCAGCGGTCAGGAGGGTACAGAATATATAATAGTATTATACCCGCCCCAAAAAGATGCCGGAGCGTGAATATAAAAAGGCAAAAAAATTACGGCACCGTTTAAAACAGTGCCGTGAATATCTGTTCGGTCATCAGACAGCGCGTGTAACTTTGCCGGAACGAAGGCAACGAGTACATGCATAAACTCTCTTGGGAGAGCCGTTCACTATAGCCTTGACCCTTTTAATGTTGGGCTTCCAGGTTCTGTTTGAACGTCTGTGAGAATGGGAAACCTTGATGCCGAAAGACACATCCTTACCGCAATATTCGCATTTTGCCATGTGTCGCACCTCCTTCTTTACTCGGTAACAGATGATATGATAACAGATAACTCGCAAAAAAGCAAGCTTTTTTTTATTTTTTGTAGCTCACAACACGAAAAACTTGAAAATAATTATTATCCCTGATATAATATAGCAGTCAAAAGCCGCGCAGACATTCAGCGGACGGCACATATGCGGATATGGCGGAATTGGCAGACGCGCCGGATTTAGGATCCGGTGGGCAACCATGCAGGTTCGATCCCTGTTATCCGCACCAAAAATCGGCAAGTATCGTCAGATATTTGCCGATTTTTACTTTTTCACTTTTCACTCTCCACTCTTCACTCTCCACTCTTCACTCTCCACTCTTCACTCTCCACTCTTTACTTGCCACTCACCACTATCCAATTTTCACTCTCCGCTCGCCAGTTCTATTATCATTCTTTCAAGTTCTTTTGCAGCCACGCTCAGCGGCTGCTCTTTTCTTTTTATAAGGCAGATGCTGCGCTCGGGTATCTCTTCTTCGAGGTCGATTATCCGCACGTTGTCGGAAGGATTTACGAACTCCTCGGGCACGAATCCGACTCCGAGATCCGCCTGCGCCATCGGGAGAATCTGATCTGCCGTTGCCGCTTCGATGTCAGGGCTGTACGGCAGACCGTGCTCGGTGAAGAACGCCGAATAAAACTCGAATGATTTTGTGCTCGTGCCGAGAGATATCAGCGGATAGTTACCGAGATCGGCGAGGCTTATCTTTCTGCCGAGCAGCTCTTTGAATGCCGGCGAACATATCGCCACCTCGCGCACGGAGCGAAGCGGGGTTTCACTCAGCGAGGCGGAGCGGACGGTCGGAGTCGTGACGATTGCGATATCCGCCGTTCCGTCCTTGAGCGCGGCTATTGCCTGCGGGGTCGAGTGGTTGCTGATGCGTATGCGAACCCCGGGATAGAGCATGCGAAATTTTTTGAGCACTGGCAGAAGCAGGCAGCGCAGGGCGACCTCGCTCGCCGCGACGAAAACCGTGCCCGTCTGCAAATTCTTGCTCTCGGTTATCTCTTCTTCGCCCGCCTCGATGTGCTCGATGGCGACCTTGATGTGCTCATACAGCTTCTGACCCTCCGGCGTCAGGCGCATGCCGCGGTTTGTGCGCGAAAACAGGGGGCAGCCGAGCTCGCTTTCAAGGTTCTTTATCGTCCTTGTCAGATTGGGCTGGTTGTTCAAAAGCAGCTTCGCGGCCTGTGAGATGTTGCCGTATTTTGCGACGAAGTAAAAGATGCGGTAGTAGTCGTAGTTTATGTTCATGATAAGCCTCCGCTGATATATGTTTTAGATATCGTTAATATATGTATTATAGATTTTACACATGTCTGCAACTGGATTATAATACACTTGTCAAAAAAAGTAAAGCCCGGAAAGAAGAATTACTTTGAATTATCTGAAAGCAAGCAGCGAAGAGCTGGCAGCAGAAAAAGAGAAAGCTGCGAAAGAGCTCCAAAAACTTCTAAAAAACGGCGTGACGCTCGATCTGTCGCGCGGAAAGCCGTCGGCGGAGCAGCTGGATTTGTCGCTCGGTATGCTCGATGTTATCGACAGCCGCAGCATCCTCGACTCCGAGAGCGGGCAGGATTGCCGCAACTACGGCGGACTTGACGGAATCCCGGAGGCAAAGCGCCTGCTCGCGCATATGATGGGTACGCACTCGTCGCATACGCTTGTCGGCGGGAACAGCAGCCTTACTATGATGTATCAGATGGTCAGCCACGGCATGACCGACGGAATCTGCGGCGCGAAGCCCTGGCAGGAGGTTGAAGGGCGCAAGTTCCTCTGTCCCGTCCCCGGATATGACCGCCATTTTGCAATAACCGAGCATTTCGGCTTCGAGCTTGTCCCCGTGCCGATGCTGCCGACGGGTCCCGATATGGACGAGGTCGAAAAATTGATAAAGGACGAAAAGGTGAAAGGTATCTGGTGCGTGCCGAAATACCAGAACCCAACGGGAATTGTGTTCAGCGACGAGACGGTCAGACGCTTCGCCGCATTGAAGCCGGCGGCGGAGGATTTTCGTATATTCTGGGACAATGCCTACTGTGTCCACGCCTTTGACGGCGACAATGCGCAGATACCGGATATAATCGAGGAATGCGAAAAAGCCGGCAGCGCCGATATGGTCTATGAGTTCTGCTCCACGAGCAAGATAACCTTCCCGGGCGCGGGCGTTGCGGCGGTCGCGGCGAGTCCGGCCAATCTGATAGATATAAAGAGCTTTTTGAAATTCGCGACCATCGGGCCGGATAAGATGAACCAGCTGATGCACGCGAGATATTTCAAAAACAGCGCCGGACTTAAAGCACATATGAAAAAGCACGCCGCCATTTTGAAGCCGAAGTTCGATTCGGTATATAAAGTGCTGGACGAAGAACTGGGCGGCCTGGGCATCGCAGAGTGGACAACGCCCAAGGGCGGATATTTCCTCTCGTTTGACACCATGCCGGGCTGCGCCGGAAAGGTCGTGAAGATGTGCGGCGACTGCGGCGTTACGTTCACTCCCGCCGGGGCAACTTATCCGCACGGACTCGACCCGGAGGATAAAAATATAAGGCTCGCCCCGTCGTTTGCAACGGTCGAGGAGATAACTCTCGCGGTGCGCGTGCTCGCACTCTGCACGAAGCTTGTCAGCATAGACAGGCTGACTGCCGATAAAACCAAGGGTCGTGTGTCTGCATGAAGCTCAAAAACGGATTTCACGGACAGATGTCTGACAAATTCCGCGCGGCGGTGTTCATAATACTTTCCGGCGGATTTCAGGATGCCTATACTTATTGCTGCCGCGGCTCGGTCTTTGCAAATGCGCAGACGGGAAACATCGTACTCATGAGCACTGCCCTTGTCGACGCGGACAGAAGCAGGGTCATCAAATATCTCATCCCCGTTGTGTCGTTTATCATCGGCATCGCGATAGCGGAAGTGGTGCATATGCGGTTCAAAAACTACGAGAAAATCCACTGGCGGCAGCTGATTCTTATCGATGAGATAGTTCTGCTGTTTGCGGTCGGATTCATGCCGCAGAAGCTCGATCCGCTCGCGAATGCGCTCGTCTCGTTTGTCTGCGCGCTTCAGGTGCAGACATTCCATAAGGTGCGCGGCCATGCCTATGCCAGCACGATGTGCATCGGCAATATGCGAAGCGGCACTGAGGCTCTCTGCGCCTATTTTCGCACAAAGGATAAGGCGATACTCAAAAAGGCGCTTACATATTTCGCGGTCATATTGGTCTTTGCCGTCGGCGCGGGTGTCGGCAGCTTTGTTACCGGGAGACTCGGTGAGAAGTCGATCTGGATATCCTGCGGACTGCTTTTGATAAGCTTCGGCATGATGTTCATCCGCGAAGAGGAAGAGCTTATTCTCAGCGCGGAAAACGGCGCAAAACACAGCGAAAACTGAAATCACGCCGCATGGCGGCAAGTCAAACGAAAGAAGGAGCAATCATTATGTTATCAGCGATAGTCGGTGTCAACTGGGGCGATGAAGGCAAGGGACGCATCGTCGATTATCTTTCGCAGGATTTTGATATAGTTTCGCGCTATCAGGGCGGAAACAATGCGGGTCACACCGTCGTCAACGAAAAGGGCACGTTTATTCTCAATCTGCTCCCGTCCGGCATTCTGCGCGACGGCACAGTGAACGTCATGGGCACGGGAATGGTTATTGATATCGAGCACCTCGTCGGCGAGATCGGCAGGCTGCGCGAAAAGGGGATAGAGATATCCCCGGAAAACTTGAAAATCAGCGACCGCGCAACTATCTGCATGCCCTATCACAGGATACAGGACTGCCTCGAAGAGGACAGGCTCTCCGATAAAAAATTCGGCTCGACCCGCCGCGGAATCGCGCCCGTTTATGCGGACAAATATATGAAAAAGACCATTCGTATGGGCGATCTGCGCGATGTAGACGGCGTCGCCGATCATCTCAGGGATATCGTCGAGTGGAAAAACCTGCTCATCGAGGGCGGATATCACCACGAGCCTATCGACGCCGAAAAAATGCTCACCTGGCTTCGCACCTACGGCAAGCCGCTGCTCCCGTATATCTGCGACACGTCGGAATATCTGAGCAAAGCGGCTGACGAGGGCAAAAAGATACTCTTTGAAGCTCAGCTCGGCGCACTCAGGGATATTGATTACGGCATTTATCCGTATACCTCGTCGTCAAACAGCATCGCCGCATTTTCGACTATCGGCGCGGGCATTCCGCAGTTACATCTTGACGAGAGCATAGGCGTTATGAAAGCCTACTCGACCTGCGTTGGCGAGGGTCCGTTCGTGTGCGAGCTGTTCGGTGAAGAGGGCGAAATACTTCGCCGGGCGGGCAACGAATATGGCGCGGCTACCGGCAGACCGAGAAGGGTCGACGTCGTGGCCTCGCGCTACGGAGCGCGTGTCCAGGGCGCAACCGCAATCGCGCTGACAAAGCTTGACATTCTCTCTTATTTCGATAAAATCCCCGTCTGCGTCGCATATGAAATAGACGGAAAGCGCGTCGATACTTTCCCGACCGGCAGCGCGCTCAATAACGCAAAGCCCGTCTATGAGTATTTTGACGGCTGGAAAGAGGATATCTCCGACTGCCGCTCGTTCGATGAACTGCCCGAAGCGGCGAAAAAATATATCGACTTCATAGAAGCGCGGATCGGCGTGCAGATAAAATATATTTCTGTTGGCGCTGAAAGGGATTCCATCATTACTCGCTGACGCTCCCGCCGTGTGCTTCGCGGGTCACGACCATATGAACAACTATTCCGCCGAATATCACGGGATAAGGCTCAGCTACGGTCTATCGTGCGACCATAATATCTATGTCGTGCCTTTCAGGGGCGGCCAGCTTATAAATATCAAAAACGACGGCACATTCACCGTCCAAAGGCTTATTCGTCACAGGGGACAGAGCACCGTGACGATTGGAAAAGAAAAATAAACAAAAAGCCGTTCCTTAATAGGGCGGCTCAATTTATATACTAAAAACACAAAAGCCATCCCTTTTTCAGAGATGGCTTTTGTGTTTACTCTTCTGCCGCTTCGCTGTATCTTCTCAGTGATATCCTGCCTGCCGTCAGCATGACGCCCTCAAGCATCAGCGCGGAGCAAAGCGGAGCACATATTCTCGGATAGCCGAAGATGAGCACTGCCGTCATGGCTGCGAATGTAAGCGTAACGCGGATTATCGACCGTTCGCGGTAGCGAATTTTCTCCGCTTTATCGAGCGGCTTCTCTTTCGCCGCCGCAGGGGAGAGGATGCATATTATAATGTATGCCACTGCCGATGCGAGCGCACCGGATTTCAGAAACGCGGACTCGCGCAGGGCGAAGAAAACAAAGCATATCGACAAAAGTATTTCTATCGTCGACAGTATCATGCATCTGCCCTCGGTCGAGGCGTGAAACCCTCCGCCGTATTTCTTGACGAACAGGAACACGGCGTAGAAAATCATGCTCTCGAGCGGAACCGAAAAAATCAGCCCCAGTATCAGGCAGATGACCGCGTACATCAGCTTCGATAACAGCGAAAAGAGACCGTAGGCCACGATCTCTTCCTCGCTGTCCGGCAGATACCCGCGCTTCTCAAGGCGAGAAGTCAGGCGAACTGACAGATCATAAATCATTTGTTCTTGTAGATCTCCGCGCTCTTGGGCATACGGGGCTGATAGGTCCAGGGCGAACCGGTCGAGTTGATGTCGTCCTTGACGTTCTTCTTGGCGAGAGTGATAACAGACTCTGCCGCTTTCTTTGCTATGTTTTTCATTTTGTCCACCTGCTGCCGGTTCCATTTAAGTCCGGCATTTCCTTTCTTTGGTATTTTTGGGACAACTACATGATAACATGTCAATAATAAAATTCAATATAACAAACAATACTGCATATTTTTGCGTCAAAACTGCACAAATCCTTAATATTATTTAACAACGGCATAAAATAACAGCGTATTACAAATATAATTGTGTTAGTAAATGGCAGTTTGTTCCAATTAAAAGCGGCAAATGGTAACATTTTCCATGGGTGATGAAAGTGAATGATGAAAAGAAGAATGCCGTTATTGGGGCGCGGATAATGCAGCGCAGGAAGCTGCTCGGAATGAAACAGTCCGAGCTGGCAGAGCTTATAGGAGTCTCTGATAATCAGATATCCAATATAGAGAACGGCAGGAGCTATCCGAAGCTCAACAGCTTTATGCTCATCTGCAAGGCTCTCGACTGCAACGCGGACTATTTCTTCTCCGGCGTGATAAGCGATTCTCTTCCCGAGCAGATAGGGGAGATGCTCTCGTCGCTTTCCGTCGAGGAGCAGAGGATGGTCTGGCGCCTTGTTGACTGTTACATACATCAGAAAGATGACTCAACGATTTAACGATTTAAACTATTTGACTTGAGTTTTCTCATATGGTATAATTGTCAACGAGGAGTGGCATTTCGTGAAGATCGCAATTTGTGATGACGACAGTGCTTATGTAAAAAAGATCGAATCGGTGGTTCGCACGACCCTTGCGGAGAAGAATATCGATGCGCGGTTCGATCTCATATCTGACAGTGCGCAACTGCATGACAGCGCGGAAACATATGATATGGCTTTTCTCGATATCGGGATGACCCCGTATAACGGGCTTGAGATTGCCGCAAGGCTGAAGAAGAGAAACCGCAATATCATTATATTTTTTATCACATCGTATGATGACTATATCGACGATGCCATGGATCTGCACGTTTTCAGATATATATCCAAACCGCTCGACGCAAGGCGGCTCAGAGCGGGGGTCGAAAAAGCGCTGAAGCTCATCGACAGGGCGCGCACAAGCTTTCTTGTGAAAGAGAGCGGAAAAGCCGTGTGCGTCTTCTCAAAAGATATTGTTTTTGTTGAGATAGCCGGACGCTCCACGCGGGTCGTGACGACCCAGGGGGAGTACAATTCGGAAAACGGCATTGACTTCTGGGATTCAAAGCTCGCCGCGCCGTCATTCTTCCACGTGCATAAGAGCTATATAGTCAATGTCCATTATGCAACGGATTACAGCCGCGCGACCGTTGTGCTCTGCGGCAAGTACGAAATACCCATAGCCTACAGGAAGCAGGCGGAGTTCCGTCACTTTTTTCTCAACTATTTCGGGGGACGATGATCTGAAAAATGGAGTTATTATCTGCACTTTCACATGCTATAGAGCTTTTTATTGTCTTTCAGTTCTTCAACGATCTGTTTGCCAATAAGGGCAGGAAAACCGTTGCAGCGGCGGTCGGCATTGCTTTCTATGCCGTGGCATATGCGGCGTTTTTGCTGTTTAATTCAACGGTCGTCAACATTTTGCTCTGCTTTGTTATCGATTCCGTGTTTGCAAAGCTCTTCTTTGAATGCAATATCAAAGGCGCAACGCTCGGCGCGCTGTTCATAGCGGTGTCGAACACTGCGTCGGAATTTATAGTCATGAGCGTGCTCGGCATAGTCGGCGGAGATATAAAGACCTATCGGTCTAGCCTGTATATTTATCTGCTTATGGTGCTCCTGAGCAAGTCCGTCCTCTTCGTTCTGACGAAAGCGGCTGTTTATGCGGGACTGTATCTGCGCGGTCAGAAGGGCGTGCGCATCCCCGCGTTCCTGCTGATTTATCCTATAGCTTCGATAGTTATCCTCTATACTTTCTGGATGATTTCCGTGCGCTACGATTTGTCGAAGAATATAAGTGTTATAATTTCCGTCGCGTCAATCGCTATAATCGCATCGGCGTTTCTGACTTTCGTCTTTTACGGGCGCACTTCGCGCAAGATGGACGAGCTCTATAAGACCCAGCGCGAGGCGGAGCGACTGCGCACCGACCAGACTTATTACGCCCTGCTCGATCAGCAAAACGAGATGCTCAAGACTATAACGCACGACGAGAAAAAATCATCTTATCGCCATAAAAGCACTCGCGAACGATCCCGCAGTCAGCGAATATATCGAGAATATCTACGGCGATATAAAATACCATTCGATGTTCGGCAACACAAAGAACAAGTTCCTCGATTTGCTGCTCAACAAATATAAATCGATCTGCGATTCGAGCGGGATAAGCTTCGAATACAATATAAGAACGGCGAACCTCTCGTTTATGGATGCGCCGGATCTGATAACGCTTCTGAGCAATATCCTCGACAATGCGGTCGAGGCGGCGAGCGTTTCCGAAAAGAAAACGATAGAGCTTTCGATAAACAGGGTCAATGAATTCGATATGCTTTCCTGCGTCAATTCCAGCGACCGCAAGCCGCAGTCCGTCGGCAAATCGCTCAGGACTTCAAAGAATTCCGGCGGCTTCCACGGTCTTGGAACAAAGAGCATCAAGGCGATGGCGGGAAAATATAACGGCGAGTTCGATTGGTCATACAGCGAGGCTGACAGGGAGTTCACGGTCAATATCGCGTTCTTTCATACAGATAAGGAGAGAGAGTTGGTAAAAAACTGAAAGGGAGAACACTATGAAAAAGACAGTTGTCCGACCGTTTGAAGCGGGAAGTCTGATGCTTGCCCTTGTGGGCTTTGCGTTTCCCGCGATGCTGATTTACGAAGCCGTGTCCATCGTTCTCAAAGGACTGGCGCCGGAGCGCATCGTCGTTATTGCAGTGGCGGCTGCGCTTACATATTTTATAAGCGTCAGCGCGCTCAAAATTATCTTCATGTCGAAGTTCACTTTCTATGAAGACCATTTTGAGGCAGTGTACTTTGATGCGTTTATGGATCATGCAAAGACATTCTATAAGCCGATTCCGTCGCACAAAGTGTCGGTTTACTATGATGATATTGAAAAGTTCGGCTCGTTTGAGAGTAAGCAGCTGCGCCGCAACGGACGCGATGATAATAACCGTTTGTTGGCGTTGGCAAAGGTCAAAGGAAAACTTGTGCCGTTCACTCTGCCCGTGTGGTTTCAGGATTCCAGAAATTACTTTATCATAAACGATAAGCTCGGCAACGGCTACCTTATCGACGGCAAGCTTTACAGCGTCGGTCAGGTGGGCTCGGTTTTGAGAAATCTTGAGGATGCTTCCGGAAAGTCGGCAGTCGGCGGATATCCGAGCATGAGCAACCTTATCGGACTTAAAATTCTGTTTGGCTTCGGTCTGACGATGGCTATTCCGCTGGGACTTATCAGACTTGAAAGTCTCTTGAATCCGCAGCATGTTATGTCTTATCAGTCGGGTCTTAGAACAGCGTATGTTGTGACCGGAATGATTTTCGGTCTCTCGATTCTGTTCAAATTTATGATGGTCGGTATCAGCAAAGAAAGCGGTAATGAAGATACATCAAGAAAGAGCAGATTTATGACAACTGCCCTTTCCGCAGTGCTGTTTACTGTGTCGGCTGTATGCTTCATCCTTTCCGTCATGCAGTAAATTTTTGAATATTTTTTCGCGGAGCACAGTTTTTTTACTGCGCTCCGTTTGCTGTAATATTCATATATTGCCATGCTCCTTTGCTGTGCTCAAATATCACATCTGGAATTTATATGGCAAAATCAATCTCGGACTAATGCGGCAAAGCAGTAATTCGGTGCTCTGATACATTATTGAAGCAAAACGAATAAATTTTGCAAAACGACTTGACAGCGCGCTTTCGGGAATCTTTGCGCCGCGTGCGCGCAAAAAACTAATATCGCGGACACCGAGATATAAAGCCGCCGAAAATTTTGATGGCATTCCGGGGTATTTGACAATAAATTCAATCTGTATAAGCTTGCATTTTCGGCTGTATTATGTTAATATGTCCTATATTAAGCAGTCATAAATAGTTGTAATTCAACACTTTTAGTTGTTTGTGGTGCTTTTTCTACGGGGCGGCGAACAATTTTCGCCCCGATACTTTGACGACAGGGAGTTGGCATACTTGGCGAAGTATATCATCAAGCGTGTTGCAATGGGTCTGCTGTGCATATTCATTGTTGCAACACTGACTTTTCTTCTGATGAATCTGGTACCGGGCGGTCCGTTCACGGCTGAGAAGTCTATGAGTGAGGCGGCGCAGAGAGCGCTTGAAGCAAAATTCGGACTGGACAAGCCCCTAGGGCAGCGTTATTTGACATATATGTCCGATCTTCTCAAGGGAGATATGGGCCCGAGCCTTAAACAACGCGGACGTTCGGTAAACGAAATAATTTCCTCGAAATTTCCGATTTCGGCGCGTCTTGCGGGCGTCGCCGTGCTCGTATCGTTGCTCGTCGGTATCCCGCTGGGCTGTGTCTCGGCCTATAACAGAGGAAAATTCGCCGATAATATTATTATCGTGCTTGCGACCTGCGGAATAGCCATACCGAGCTTTATAAGCAGCGTTATTCTGCTATATACGTTCGGAAGCAAGCTGAACATATTGCCGACGATAGGACTAAACTCGTTGGCATCATATATAATGCCGGTAACGGCGCTGTCGATTTATCCGACTGCATATATAACGCGCCTCATGCGCTCGAGCCTGCTCGATGTTATGGGTCAGGACTATATCCGCACCGCGAGGGCAAAGGGTCTGTCGAACTTCAAGGTTCTCTTCAAGCACGCCCTGCGAAACGCCATCCTTCCCGTTGTTACTTATGTCGGCCCCATGCTGGCGGGTCTTATGACCGGATCGTTCGTCGTGGAGAAGATATTCACCATTCCCGGTCTCGGCCGCGATTTCGTCTCGGCGATAAACCAAAAAGACTATACGCTGATAATGGGAACTACAATAGTTCTTGCCACTCTTATAATTGCGGCGAATGTTATAGTTGATATCCTCTATAAGATCATAGACCCCCGTATTAAACTCAAGTAAGGGAGCGGCAGGAGAGAAACGATGAAGAAAAAATTTCCGAGTCTGCACCTGAATGCAGATGATTTTATCCCGGCAACAAACGATGAAAAAGAGAGCCTCGTCGTCATGCGCGACAGCGTCAACTTCTGGGCGGACGGTATGCGCCGCCTGCGCAAGAACAAGATAGCGATGATAAGCCTCGTTTTCATCCTTATAATAATGTTTTTCGCTTATGTTATGCCTGCTTTTTGGCCGTATAGCTACGAGCAGCAGATTAAGTACAGCGAGAATCTCAAACCTTTTGAATACAGCCAAACAGAGCAGGCGCGCATAGACGCGGGCGAAAAGGTTTTCCCGCATATCTGCGGCACCGATAAGCTCGGCAGAGACTTTGCCGTCCGCCTTATGATGGGCACGCGCATAAGCCTTACCGTCGGTCTTATCTGCGCGGCGCTCGTTTTGATAGTCGGCTCGATTTTCGGCGCCGTCGCCGGATTTGCCGGCGGCTGGGTCGATATAATAATGATGAGAATCACCGATATTCTCTATACAATACCCGATGTTCTTTTGATAATAGTGCTCTCGCTCGCCTTGAAACCGAGGCTTGAGGATCTCGCCGAACAGCCCGGATTTGGCTGGATGAACACGGTCGGACCGAACCTTATCGCGATATTCCTCGTGTTCGTTCTACTCTATTGGGTCGGCATGGCGCGTATCACGCGCTCGCAGATTCTTGTGCTCAAGGAGTCCGAATATGTCACGGCGGCGCGCGCTCTCGGCGCAAGCAGCTCGCGCATAATCAGAAAGCACCTGCTCACAAACTGCATCGGCACCCTTATCGTTACCACAACTCTTCAGATCCCCTCGGCTATATTCACCGAGAGCTATCTGAGCTTCCTCGGACTCGGCGTTGCGGCTCCCATGCCGTCGCTCGGCTCCCTCGCAACCGATGCGGTCAAGGGCATGAACACTTATCCGCATCTGCTGTTTTTGCCGGCAATACTTATCAGCGTCATCATTCTCGCATTCAACCTCTTCGGCGACGGACTGCGCGATGCGTTTGATCCGAAGCTGAAAAACTGACAAGGAGGGCGAGAATTTTGAGCGAAAAACTTCTGGAAATAAAAGACGAAAAACTCTCGTTCTTCACCCCCGCGGGCGAGGTCAAGGCGCTGAACGGCGTGTCCTTCTCCATGAACGAGGGCGAGGTGCTCGGCATAGTCGGCGAGTCCGGCTCGGGCAAATCCGTTACGGCTTATTCAAT
>ERZ779664.758-NODE-758-length-14608-cov-1.833230_pt1 | contig 14608 bp, 10 predicted proteins | sample MGYA00511478_ERZ779664 | MGnify/ENA primary metagenome ERZ779664 (study PRJEB29588, sample SAMEA2160437) | human gut metagenome | biome: human gut; feature: human-associated habitat; material: faeces | place: Denmark | collected 2008/2010 ...
TGGATACCGCCGTAGTGCTGGCAACTCCTTCAAACTGCCCGATGATAAATAAATCTGCCATTCCATACAATGTCTGTAAAAAATAAGATAAAAGGTATGGCAGCGAAAATATAATTACATTTTTAAATACACTTCCTGTAGTAAGATTCCGTTCCATCATTTCATTCTGCTTCCTCTAAGCCAGCGCTGCGCCCAGATGACGGGTCAGCAAATCCACCAGCCATGCATGGTCTTCTGCTGACAGCTCACTCTGTCTTACCAGAATCACCTGATTGGACAGATTTCTGATATAAATATAATTTTCATAGAATCCCCAGTCCTTATAGGCAGTCCACAGATTCACACCCTCCGCTATTTCTGATTTTATGCTGATGCTTTCTTCACTGAAAATATACTTGCGGTGGCCACTTACCAGTGCCTTCTGTGCATTTGCGTAAAATCTCTTAAGTCGTGCTTTCTGCTGTACCTTTTTCCCGCCGCATGCAAAATATAGAAAAGCTGCCCAAAGAATCATAAAAAGTGAACCCATTTCTGCCCTGCCAAGCATAAAGCTTAACATTCCGGACGGCAGACAGATTATGCACATAATCACAGAAGTAATCGTTACCACTTTTCTTCTCTTCCGGTATACATCCGATTGCAAAGTTATTTCCAACAGCGCGTCCCGCTCTTCTTTTCCGATTTCAATTTCATATTCTAACATCTCTGTTCCCCCATTTTCTTTTCATCTATTTTTTATTTATTTTCTTTCCATTCATTTCTCATTTACTGCTTTTCCCAGATGACGGGTCAGTAAATCAATCAGCCATGTCCTCTCTTCTGCCGACAATTTATCCTGTTTTACAAGAACATTTTCATTCGACAGATTCCTGATGCAGATGTAATTTCCATAGATTTCCCAATCCTTATAAAGTGTCCATGCAGTATTTCCTTCTGAAACTTCTGATTTTAAAAGAATTCCATCTTCACTGAAAGTATACTTCCGATAACCGGATTTTAGTTCTTTATCCATTGCTGTAACAGATTTCTTTAATACCGTCTTCTGCATCAGCTTGCTTCCTCCGCATATCATAAAAAGACTATATGCAGCCAGGAGTGAGCAAAGTACAACAAGCCTTGTATCGCTATTTGTTACTCTCCATATTATAATCAAAATACAAGCTACAATCAGAATTGAAAATTTTATTGCTTCCGCTTTTCTTTTCTTTCGATACTCCTTCGAATTCAAAGTGATTTCAAGCAGCGCATCCTGCTCTTCTTTTCCGATTTCAATTTCACATTCTAACATCTCTGTTCCCCCATTTCTTTTTTCTAAAAACATTGTAATGAACACTGCTTATTCTGTCAAACACTATCGGTTGTTACCTTTGCTGTTCTGCTTTTGCACGAAACTCTGACTCCTTTTGAAATTCTGGGAGCACTGCTGATACTAATCGGTGCGATACCGACTTCTATAGAAAATGCCTCATAGACGCATAAAATGTCTATGAGGCATTATAACTTTACTCGGCAAATATCTGCTCAATTATTTTATCAAACTCTAATGTGTGATATCTTCTTTTTAATGAATCGAGATTGTAAAGTGCCTGACCATTTATCAGTCCATTACAAGTATCATTATCATCTCCTTTATTTTTTGCTACAGCTCCCGAAAATTCCAAATCATCTGTATCAGAAAGCCATAAGGATGTCAGAAATCCTTCACACTGAATTCCAGGCATTGTATATCCATACATTCTTTGTGGCATAGATAAACCGTGCTGCATTCCTAATGTTACAATTTTTCCCAATATAGCCAGTTTTTTATTCCCGCTATACTCTGCAATTCGCATTAAATCTGGTACGAATTCTACAAATTCATCGTCCACATAGCTACATCCCGGAATAACATCACACCCTGCCCAGCCAGTTGTTCCAAAATCATTCTTTCCAAGAAGTGTATTTTTATCAAACGGAATATCCCAAAGATAAGTCCATGATGCAAGAATCTGTGCTGCTGATTTTGCGCCATACAAATATCGTTCTTTTTTGGTAGTTTCATAAGCCAACAACAATGTCCGCATATTATACATTACTCCAACAGCATCTATCTTTACAGACTTTTTATGTGTTGTATCATTTAATCCTCCCAGATATAAAACATCTTCCACATAATGTTCCATAATAAAATCAGCAGCTTTACACAATGCACTTCTATATTTCTCATTACCGGTGTATTCATGTACTAATGCCAATACTTCTCCCGGAAAAATTGTTCCTGACCCCTGCTCTATCACATTACTTCCAAACCATTCTTCCGGATATGTCATTGGAGTACCTTCCATCGTATATGCCCGATACCAGGAGCCATCTGTATTCTGAATTTCAATCATTTTATCACAAAATGCAACCACTACATCCAGCCAGTCTTTATGTAATGTTCCATTTTCCTTTTCCTCAAGAAAACAGAGCATTAAATAATACATAGCCTCCGTCATAGTCCGGCAATAATTTCCTTTTGTTCCTTTTAATTTTTCTGCAATTCCCATCATTGCACCTACGACCTGATTGCCCAGAAATTTTTCTAATTCTTCTCTGTTTTCCGAATACTGAAATGGCATTAATACGCCAGTCCACCAATAAACAAATTCTTCTTTTTCTACACTGTACATCGCATTCGGCAAACCACTTTCTGCAATACAGTGTTCCACAAAAAATTGTATTGTTTTTAATGCCCTTTCCCTATATTCCTCCTTTCCTGTTTCTTCTGCAGCCCGAAGCATTTCATAGCAAACCATAGTCTGATTTCCGGAAAATCCATATTCCAGTACGTTTTGATTTCCATAATTTTCTCTCGGCGAGAAATGACACACATAACCACAAGGATGATTTTTCTTTTCCGGAAAATCTCTAAAACTATTGTGTAATAAGTCTCTTCTGTATGGTATTGTTTCTTCTAAACTAAATGGATGCCTGATATCATCATTAAGAATTCGTTCCATCTGAAATACGCTCGTCTTCCACGATGCTTCTGTCAGATTTTCAGCTTCTCCAAACTGCAGGATATATGAAACTTCCAATTCTTCTCCCTGTTTTATCTTTCGATATGCAGCCCACTCCGATCCATCTACATTTAAGCAAAATGAATTTCTTTCATAAAATGGATAATCACAACGTAACAAAAATTCTTCCATTCTATTTGCAGACGGTGCAATTCCCAGGGATCCAATATCTGTATTATGAACAAAATGCCTTTCCGCTATCTGTTTTCTGGTTATTGTAGTATCCACCTTTGGAATATCTGCCCGAATTAGTGAAATAAATTGCTTGTCATTTTTTGCAAATCCTGTCACTGACAAATTTGGATTTCTATCATCCTTATAATCCTGCTCGAAAGTTCCAAGATAATCATCCTGTCCATTCTGGTCTGTATCATTCTTATTATAAAAAGCTCCCGGTATTACAAATTGATAATCGTCAAAATTTTTTGCATGTTTTGATTTACAATGGAATTCCGTAGATATCCGGATAGCAGTCTCTTTTTCTGCTGAAATGCAGGCCACCTTTCTGCTCAATTTTATATTATTTGTATTTTGTTCCCACATATCAGTAATATGAAATCTATTTTCTTTATTTACTTCTACGTCTGCTTCTGCAATATAAATGTTTTTTTCATTTCTTATTACATCATACTTTGCTTTCTTGTTTCTTTCCTTTAAAATCTGAATCTGAACCGGCCACGGTACTTCTATTTTTATTCCGTCCCTTTCTATTAAAACTTCATTTTTTTCTAATCCCACCGGAAATTTAAGTTCCATCACATCATCCCTTCCTTTCCACTAATTCGATACAAATTTGATTTTTCCTACCTGCTATAAGCTTTTCTTCCAGTTCAGCCTGATGTATCACAACAGAGGTACTATTTATCTGATTCTTCCATACTTCTCCATTTATGCTAAGTTCACCCAACTGATATTCTCCATAATCCAAATGTTTTCTGTTATAAAAAGAAACACATACTTCTTTTTCCGCAAATAATGTGTCTACTGTTAAAACTTCACCGGAATCATACTGCTCCTTTACTAGTTTTGGTTCAATTAATAAGTCTCCAAGTTGTCCACGTATGCCATATACCTGTGTCAGCATCAGAAAAATTGTCCAGCTTCCTGCACCAGTAACATAGGAATACATTCCCCTTCCTCTACTGCTGATATATTCCGGTACACCAGGATATATTTGTGCCATTTGTGTATTTGTAGAAAGTTCATAAATAGATTTTATAATCTGATAACCCTCTCTTGCATATCCTCTGCTATATAATGCATAAGCATACATCGTTGTCATATGGCTAAACATACCACCATTTTCTTTTTCTCCATAAATAAGTGCAAATCCTCTTCCAAAATTCCAGGTATTATCTCCCAATGGTAAGGTCAGCCTGATTCCTCCGGTATTTTTATCTGGAAGATAATTATTTACAGCATGGATTGTTTTTTGAACCTGTTCATCCGTTGCCGCCCCTGACATAATAGAAAAGGTCTGGGCTGTCAATCCAAATCGCAATTTTCCATCTCCAAGAATTCCATCAACTGCATTTCCATCATTGTTATAATAACCATTAAAAAAGCCTTCTTTTGATGATAATTCAATCCATTCATTTTCTCGGACCTGCTGCAATAATTGTTTTCCTTTCCAGCGCAACATATCTTTTAATTCTAAAACCGGTATTTTTTTCTTTTTTCCGCTTATTCCAAATCTTATGTGTTCATAATATTTCTTTAATACTTCCACTTCTTTTTGGGGTTCCTTTTCCTTTAATCCCTCAAGTAGTATTTCCATTTCTTCAAATACAGAAATCGTTTTTCGGTCTTCTTTCTCTATTTGAATCTCAAGTAAATCTGCTATATCACATATATTTTTTCCATAAAAAGCCGTAAATGGTATTGTTTCCCCTTTATCCGGAGCCATATCCAACTGATCATTCCAATCTCCATCTTCAAGCTTTATATTCCCATGTTCTCCAATATTTAAGCTGCAAATTAAATTTTCTAAAAGTAAATGCTCTAATATTGTTCCGGTATAACATTCACCATCCTTTGTCTTTTGACTATTTCCATCTTCTTTTTTCCAATTTGTGTCAATCCTTTTCGCTCTTTCAATTTGTGCATCTTTCCAGTAAGACACTTCTTCTTCTAAAATAGAAATATCTCCAGTTTGATTCATATATAACAACAGTGTAAATAATGGCCAGACACCATGATCCATCCAAACTCTGGATATTTTGTTTCTGTCTGCCTGAAAATTGCCCTCACCGTCCAAAATAATAGTTGCATTACTTCCATCCAGTCTGACACCTTTCATGTTATGAACAAAAACACTTCGAACCCGCATTGGATTTTGTAATAATAATGTCAGATAATCCTGCCACAAATCTCTCCACCCGCGACCACCTCTTCCATAATCATGATATGGAAGAAATGAACAACCATATATTTTCCTTAAAACAGGCTGTATACTTACCCACCTCAACCAGCCATCAAACTTATCTGAATTGCCCTGAAATTTTATCTTGTCAGCTTCTCCATTCCAATGCTCTTCATTTTGTTTCCACGCAGCTTCAACCTTTTCTTTACTGTTATACTTTTCAAACTCCTTGTTAAAATTTTCTTTCTCAGTAATTCCAGCGCAGATAATATATTCTTTTTTTTCGCCTGGTGCTAACCGTACCTTTGCAAAACGCATTGCGCCAATGCATTCCATACCATCTTTCCGATATGTCATATCATGTTCTGGTATACTATTTTCTACTACTGTTCCAGGCCAGTCCAATGTTCCTCCCTTTCCAATAAACTCCTCTACTGTAGGGAACATTTCTACTGCTGCCTGCCCGCTTTCATCTGATCCATATACAAAATAACTTGTATCATTCGGTTCATGACCTCTTTCATCATGGTGTATCGTTGGCTTTACAACAATCCCGTTTTCTTCCAATGTTATCCTCTGCATCAGTGATGTTGCATGTCTATGATCTCTTAAATTATCTGCCGATCGTCCAAAAATAGGAAATGCCGCTGTTGGCACAAATTCCAGAATCTCTGACCCGTAATTTTCCAGAATAACCCTGTTAATTTCTACTACATCCTCATTTGCCGGACAAAACGTTGTAAAAATACAGTTTAATTTCAATTCAGGGATTGTATAATACAAGCTGTGATATAGCAATCCGCACTCTATTTTATTCCATTTTTCTTCATCCTTAAAACAATGCTCTGCTCTCTGTCTTGCAGAATTTCCCACCACAGAAAATGCTCCCTGCTCTTTTGTATAAACCCAGAAATTTCTTCCAGAACGATTATTATGTAAGTCCTCTACTGAAACTGGCAGATACAAAAATTCATTTTGATTCTTTTTGGCATCTCCATTTAAGCAGGGTGTCACCGATGCTTTCATTCCAGCCTCATTGCATATAGGAAAATATAATTGATTTACTTCCCGGGCATTTTCACAAACAAACGTCCCTTTTTTGTCAATAAAATTCCACTTAAATCCGTGTTCCATTCTTTACTCCTTTTTCTTAACCCTTAACCGCTCCTGCCGTTAATCCTCCTACAATATATCTTTGGAAAATTAGTGCTAATACCATTGGTACAACTGTAGCCAGCAATCCTGCAGTCATCATCATTCCATAATCAATTCCATACTTTGTTCCAAACTCTGATACCGCAACCGTTAATGTCTTCGAAGTTTTTGATGTAGTAAAAATTAATGCATACAGAAATTCATCCCATGCCATAAGGAATGCAAGAACACCTACTGCAACATATCCCGGTAATGCTGTCGGCATAATAATTTTCCAAAACACCTGATTCCAACTACAACCATCTACCCGTCCCGCTTCTTCAAGTTCAAATGGAACCGATTTAAAATATCCGTTCAAGACCCAGATTACATAGGCAAGAACTGCATTTGTATTAATTAATATTAATGTTCCCAAATGATCCAGCAGCCCCATCCGGCTAATCATGATATAATACGGTATTACCAATGCAATTGGTGGTAGCAGCTGAAAAAACATTACTCCAAATAACATTGGTTTTTTCATTCGAAAGCGTAATCTTGCAAACGCATAGGATGCCACTGCACCTAATACAAGACTAATTACTGTTGTTGTACCCGCAACAATGCAACTGTTTTTTATTGCCATTCGGAATACTTCAACTTGTTTTGTTGGATTTTTATCCCACAATAACATTTTGTATCGTTCCCATGTAATTGATGTAGGCAGTATTTTGTCACTACTTAACAATTCATTTTCTGATATGATACTGGATATAAACATCCAGATAATTGGCAATAGCGTCCAAAGAACCAATAATATCACTGCCAAATATAATAATATCCTTCCTATTCTTCTCTTTACCGTTCGATTCATATCTTAATCCTCCGTTTTTCCTGCTTTCAGGTAAAGAAGGCTCAATAACAATATAACAACTGCTATAATTACGCATATTGCCGAACCTTTACCATAATGTAAGTAATCAAAGATTTCATGATACGCATAAAAGCTTACTACCTGTGTACTGTCATTTGGTCCACCTGACGTCAACGAATATACAATATCAAAAACTCGAATCGTCTGAATTGTACGCAAAACAAGAACCACTATATACATTGGCTTTAATGCAGGAAAATACACTACTTTAAATCTCTGCCATGCATTTGCCCCGTCTATAATTGATGCCTCCTTTGCATCATTAGACACGGTCTGGAGTCCTGCAAGCAGCATAATGATAACAAGTGGAAGCATCTTCCATGTATCTGATAATATAATCATATTAATTGCAAGCTTACCACTTCCAAGCCAGACTATATTTTCATCTATCAAATGTAATTTTAATAATACTTTATTCAAAATTCCTGCGTTCGCATTAAAAATCCATTTCCACAAATTTGCATTTACAATCGTTGGCACTGCCCATGGAATCAGAATAATTCCACGCACAAATCCTCTTCCCTTAAAATTTTGATTCAGCAATAATGCTGCAAGTGTTCCCAATATAATCTGAATTATCACTGATACAGCAGAAAAATATAAAGTAATTTTTAAAGAATTCCAAAATGCATGGGTACTCATAACTTCTGCATAATTCTTTAATCCAACAAATTTCGTTGCAAGACTACCTGGATTTACATCATTTAAGCTGAACCACAATGTAAACAAAACAGGAAATAATCCTAATCCCATGATAATCAGCATGGCAGGAGTAATCATTCCATAAGCAGTTCTTGCTTGTGATATACTTGATTTATTCTTCCTCTTCATATTCTTACCCTCATATTAAAAATGGCAGGCAGTTTACCTACCTGCCATTCTCTATTTAATTCACAAAACTTTCTGATACTTCTTCTGCCTGATTTAGTGCATCCTCTATTGAAGTTGAACCTGACAGTGCTGCCGAAAATAATGGTTGTACTGTATTTGACCACTCACTATAATCAGCAAGCTGAGGTCTTGGATGTGCTGTTGCAAACTGCGGATAAAACTTAGCCAGCTCTTCATGTTCAGCCACCAGATTCTCATCTTTATATAATGCATCAATTGTCGGCAGTACATTATAATTCTCATATGCATATTTCTGAATATCCTCACTAGTAAATAACTCAATATATTTATATGCATACTCCGGATATTTTGAGGTAGATAATACTCCGAAGCCACCGCCACCAGTTACTGAAGCACTTTCTGCTTTATCAGTTCCAGGCATTAAACAAACATCTACATTTCCTGCAACAGTAGAATTTTCTGGATTATTTGCATATCCATACACATAAGCCCAATTCATAACAAATGCTGTATCTCCTGCCATGAATGGATCCAGACAATCTCTGTCCGTGTAGGTAATTGATGCTGGATCTGCCCATCCATCCTGCATAGAATCATACATAAACTGTACTGCATTATTTGCACTTTCACTGTTGATGTCAAATGAGCCATCTTCTTTCTGCCATGTTCCGCCAAAACTGTAAATCATGGTTGTCAAATCACAAATCAAACCTTCTGCCTGGGATGCCCCCCACGCAATACCATACTTGCAAATGCCTTTATCCATCATATCCTGAGACATTTCTTTTAATTCATCCCATGTTTTTGGTGGCTCCTCATATCCAGCATCCGCTAACATCTGCTTATTATAAAACATCCATTTTCCACCATTTGCAAACGGAATTGCTTCTGTTTTTCCATTATAAATCATCTGATTTAACGAACTCTCAATCAAACTGTTTTTTACATCTTCATCCATATATTCACTTAAGTCTATGGTTACTCCCTTACTTTCAAATTCTGCAACCCAGGGAATATCTACATAGCAAACATCCGCATCTCCTCCACCGGTCCATGTTGTAGTAATTTTTTCGTGTGTACTATCATAGGACTGACAAATCAGATTCACTTTTACACCATACATTTCTTCGTACTTCTTTCCAGCATACTCATAAAGTCCTTCTTCGTCGGTTGTACAAATAACGCTAATGCTTTCCGGTTTATCTCCGGCTTCTGTTCCTGCTACTTTGTTATTTTCTGTTTCAGAGTTACCACAAGCTGTAATTGATACTGCCATTGTCATACACAACAGTACTGCAACTAATCTCTTCATTCTTTTTCCTCCTTTTACACTAATACTTTTTTGTTCTTCTCCCCTGGCGCCTTTTACTTTATTCTCCTTGCTTTTTGTAGTTTAAATATAACGATTTTATATTCATGATTCAATTTCATTCTTGCTTTATTTTTGCACTATTTTGCGCGAGACATTTTTAATTAAAAAAAGACGAAATATACTAATCACATTTTGTATATTTCGTCTCCTTTATATACTACTATATTTTAAATTCTGGAATGATGATAACCCTCACAGTTGTTTATTTCTTCATTTCCACTTATTTTACGGTATCTGCTTGGTCCCATAGAATATACTTCCTTAAACTTCCGGTTAAAATAGCTCAATCCTGAGAAACCAGATTCATATGCCACTTCACTGATGGGGAGTTTTGTGGAAAGCAATAATTTTTCTGCAGATTTTAATCGGATATGATTTAAATACTCTACAAATGTATAATCTGTTGCCTGTTTAAACACTCTGCAAAATGTATACATACTCATGCAACACAATTCTGCTACATTTTGTAACTCTATATGATTTTGATAATTTTCTTCTATGTAAGACAACGCAGGTCTGATTTTTTCCAAGGCTATCATAACTTCTGTCGCAGGTCTTCTGGCACAAATATAATCATTTCGCATAAAGTATACCATTAGTTCCATAATATACGCAGGTATCCGAATCTCATATCCCAAAATCTTCTTTTTATATTCTCCCTCTATTTTCCACATAATGGATTCTACTTTTTTACTTCTCAAATTAAAATGTCCAACTTTTCGAAACGGATCTAATAATATACTTGGAATGTGTTGATATTCCTTTGCCACAGAAAAATAGGGTAAAACAGGTTCCATTTGAAACTGTAACAACAATATTTTATGTCGCTTTGTAATTTTTTCCGTTTCATGTGGTTCTTCCCCAGAAATGACCGTGATGTCGCCTGGTCTTGAAATAATCTTCTCCCCACCAAATCTTACATATGCTTCACCCTCTAACTGGCACAAAATTTCCCATGAATGATGCCAGTGCATCGCACACCCCGTTAAAGTATAAATTCCTGCTGAGAACGGTAATTTTGCCTCTTCAATATAAAAAAGCTCCGAAGAGTGAAACTTATTTGCAGTTGATATGGGTTCTTTGATTTTTATAATTTCTTTCCTGTCTTCCATTTTTCTCCTGTTAATCTCTCCCATCCAAGCTATAATTTTTTTGTCAAATCCACCAATTTTTCTACTCTGTAATCTGCCTGCTGCTCTAACTCTCTTAATTTTTCATTGGTTATGGCATCTTCCGGATGATACCAACAGGTTTTAAGTCCTGCAGCATGCCCTCCTGCAATATCTGCTGTCAGGGAATCACCTATCATCAGGCATTCTTCCGGTTCAATTCCAGGCAATTCTTCCATACATTTTTCAAAAAAGCGAAGGCTCGGTTTCTCTACGCCAACCTTTTCCGAAACAAAGCAATGTGTAAAATATTTACGCATGCCGCCTCGTTCCAGACGGTTTAGCTGCTGCTCATACGGTCCGTTGCTTGCTGCACAGAATATGTATTTTCCTGCTAAAGCTTCCAATGTTTCCAATGCACCGCTCACCGGCACTGCACTATTATGAAGATAGCTTCGGAACACATGCTCCATTGCCACACCATCGGCTTTTAATCCCAGCCGTTTTAATATAATCTGCCAGCGGACATAGGGAAGGTCTTCCCTTGATAATTCACCCTTTTCGATTTTGTCCCAGATAATATGATTTTCTTCCTGAAAAACATTAAACATTTCCGGTTTAAACTCCAGCCCCAAATCTGCAAATGCCTGTTTCATGGAATCTTCTGCTCCCGCATCAAAATCAAGCAGTGTATTATCAATATCCCAAAAAAGGACTTTTATATTCTGGATTTTATTCATCCTTTATTTCCTCATCATCCCAAGATTTTATGCTATGCAAAATGCAATACATCTATCAACAGCAGCCAGACTAATCCATAATAGGTTACTACTGCTACCAGGTCATTAATTGTGGTAATCAATGGACCGGATGCCACTGCCGGATCAATCTTAATCTTATGAAAAAGCATTGGAATCAAGGTTCCCACAAGGCTTGATATTACCATTGCTATCATCAGTGCAAGGCCCACGCATCCTGAAATAATAAATGCATGACTCACCGGATTATTCTTTAACAACCAGACATATAATCCGATAAAGGAAAATGCCAGTATCCCCAGAAAAAGCCCGTTCATAAACCCAACACGCATTTCTTTTCCTACCAGATGACGCTTCTGTTTTGATGTAAGATTTTCATCTACCAGTACACGAATGGTTACAGCCAGCGACTGTGTTCCGACATTTCCTGCCATGTCAAGTATCAGCGACTGGAAACACATGACAATTGGAATTACGGCTAAAAAGGGCTCAAAAATCCCCACTACAGAAGATACGCCCATGCCAAGTACCAGTAAGATAATCAGCCATGGCAGACGTTTCTTCATACTCTCTACCAGCGTTTCCTGTAAATCTTCTTCGGCGGTCAGACCTGCTAACTTTGCGTAGTCATCACCCATCTCATCATCCACAACTTCTACGATATCCTGAGATGTGATAACACCTAAGATTTCATCATTTTCATCCAGTACCGGAATGGAGTCCTCTGCATAGTCCTTCATTCGCTCGATACATTCACTGATCTGTTCATGATCCCGCAAATACGGATAGGATGTACTGATGATATCTTCCAGTGCATTATTTTCACGGGCAATGATTAAGTCCTTTAAATCAATGGCTCCATAGAATTTGCCTGCTTCATCAGTAACATAAACTGTCAAAATGTTATCATTTTCTCCCGCCTGACGAATCAGCTCCCGCATAGCCTGCCGGATGGTAAGATCATTCTTAATCACAATGAAGTTCGTGGTCATCTTGCTACCAATTTCGTCATCCTCATAGGACTGAATCATCTTAATGTCATGACTGGATTCTTCATCCAGCAACTCTACCAGCTGTGCCTGCTTGGAATCATCCAGTTCGTCTAAGACATCTACCGCATCATCGGAGTCCATGTAGGAAATAACCCGTGCCGCTTTATCCAGATCCAATTCATTCAGATATAGATCCGGGTCATCAATATAAGTAAAGATTTCCGCAACCTGTTCCGCTCCCAGGATTGGGTATAATCTCTTTCGTTCTTCTTCATCCAGACGCACAAATGCATCCGCAATATCATTTTCATGATAATCGGATAATTTATCCCGCAGTTCCTCATTGCTCTTCGTACTACGGATTATCTCTATTAACTCTTCTACATAATTCTGCTCTTTTAATTTCTCGTCCACTGCTTCTGCCTCCTTATATCATTTCCCTGCGGCAGCAGTCCCGATGATACCCTCACAATTACAGGAAACACATATCGCATTTCCAGCGTAAAAAGAGCAATTGTCCTGTATGGATTCTTACCTGAAATCCATGGCCAATTGCGCCAAAATCATCTTCTGTCTGCCACCGCAGATACTACTTCGCCCAGTACTATCGCAACTGTCCATGCATTTCACCTCCTGATTCATTCTCTTTTTCCATTCTAATCCTCGGAATGAATCAAGTCAAGATTTGCTTTGTCTGATATTTGTATAATCTTTATAAAATATATATTTTTTATTCTATTTTTTTTGTTTTTTAATGCATTTTTTTCTTGTTTTGTTTTAGTATTTATATCAACTTCTTTATTTGCTACATCTTTCTGGAGATTTGATATTGTTGTATTTAAACCTTTTACTTCTTTTAATAAGTTGTCATACTTACTTCGTAATTTATTATCATTCTCAATAAATGTAAGCAAGCCGTAATTTCCGTTATTATCAACGACAAAATTACAATTTAATAAAGATTCTTTATTATCTTCATCACATTTATAAATAAATATAGTGTAAGTCTTATTTTGATACTTTCCTGCCTCATCTGGATTTAAAGCAAGAATATACTTATCTCCATTATTTTCATTAAAATAACTGATTGGCTTATCATGCAACAAATCAGATGCATTTTGTGCTAATAACATATCAATATCATTTTTTATCGTTTCAACATAATTTTTTAACACATCTAATTTATCCTTATCGTAAACAGTCTTAAGATCATATAAAGGATTTCTTTGTAAAAAACGATGTGAGAGATGAAGTAAGGTTGTATAAGTTTTTTGACCACACAATTTGGATATAGATTTAAAGTACTCATTTAATGCTCCTAAAGCTTCCTTATTAACGCTTACATTCGCTTCCGGTTCATTTTTATTTACACTATAAAACACAAAATTTCCATTTTCTTCTTTAATACTACTATTTTTTTCACCAACTTCCTCAGAACTTTTATCCAAAAAGCTACTTTTAATTTTTTCGTATGTAATATCATTTTCATCAAATTTGAGTCTTTCTTTTGGTATTACTGGTAATCTTGTTTTTGCATCATTTGGAACAGATTGCAATCTTAAAATTAAATTTCGCATTTTGTTCTCATCAGTTAGTTTAAAATAATTTTCTAACAGTTTTATAGTTTCTGATACAAATTTATAAGATTTCATAAAGTAATATGCTTCTTTGCAATCTGTATTGCTTTTATATGCTCCGGCAGTCATATCTCCAAATGCATAATAAATATTGCCATCTTTTCTAAGAGCCTCTGATACTTGTTCATTTTGTCTAAAATTTATTGATACATTTCCTTGTTCTAATTCTTGAGTTTTTGGAAATATTTTGTTATAAGCAACATCTAAATGTTTTTTAATTTCTTGGTATTTTTCTTTTATAGCCATATATTTACTTTTATCATCAAATTTTTCCATTGAGAGTGTTGTCAATATAGCTTGAGATAATTTAGTAGCATATTGTGATGTTGTAACATTAAAACCGGTTTTATCATCAGTTTTAAGTGCAATAGCATAAATTTTTGCACAATTTTCTAAAAAAATACCATCTTGAACATC
>ERZ779664.761-NODE-761-length-14543-cov-3.210726_pt1 | contig 14543 bp, 15 predicted proteins | sample MGYA00511478_ERZ779664 | MGnify/ENA primary metagenome ERZ779664 (study PRJEB29588, sample SAMEA2160437) | human gut metagenome | biome: human gut; feature: human-associated habitat; material: faeces | place: Denmark | collected 2008/2010 ...
AGATAAAGAAAATCGACAGGAACGCCCGCCTCCAGGAACAGTTCGTCCAACTCCGCAGCTGCCGTATAAGCCGCCCCTTCCCTACCCGCCTTCAGATAGAGCCCCGAAGCGGACAGAGGTCCCGCATCGACAATCGTTTCCGGCCGCGCATAGTTGACCAGGCGGAACAGAAGCCGCTTCACCCGCAAGGGTTCTTCCCTCCAGCTCCTGGGGTGCTGCGTTGCCTGCCGCTTCTCCCCTTCCAGCAGGGAAGCATACTTATAATAAGGTGCAGTCTCGTAGATGATCCCCGTTATCAGATGGAAAGCAAAAGGTGAGTGCACTCCGTAACCGCACCGATGGCGGAAGCGGGCCAGACGCACGAAAGGACGCTTGCACAAGATAGAGATACGGTTCATGTTCCTGACAGTTTTATACCTGCAAAGATAAAGTAATCCGGCAGAAATCCATCAACCGGCAGCAGTATTTTGCACCCGCCCTGACGAAGTGCTGCATGAGCCCTCCACACAGTGCTTCGTCAGGGGGCGAGGAAGTGCTGCATGACGACCTCAGGAAGCACTGCATGGCAAAGCAAGAAAGCACTGCGTTAACCTGCCTGAAACAGCCTTTTCCTCATCCGATAAGATACTTTAGCAGAAAGAATACTGTCAGGATGTACATTGTAACCGTGAGCCGCTTGCGGTGGCCGGACAACAGGTTCACCAACACATAGCTGATCATGCCGATGGAAATACCCTCGGAAATGCTATAGGCCAGCGGCATCATAATCAGGCAAAGGAAAGCGGAGATGGAGCGGGAATAGTCGGAGAAATCAATCTCTTTCAGCGTGGAAAGCATCATCAGCCCCACCAATATCAGGATCGGAGCCGTAGCCGCCGTCGGCACCGACAGAAAGAACGGCGCAAAGAACAAGGCAAGCACTAGACCCATCGCCGTCACAAAAGCCGTGAGACCACTGCGCCCGCCTTCGTTCACACCGGCCGCATTCTCGACCACAGTGGTGACAGTGCTCGTCCCCATAAGGGCCCCGAACGTCGTTCCCAGCGCATCGGCCATAAAAGCCCGGTTCAGCCGACGGATTTTCCCCTGTCTGTCCACCATACCTGCCTTTACGGACATGCCCACCAGTGTACCGATGGTATCAAAAAGGTCAATAAACAAGAACGTGAAAACCACCACCAGCATGTCCAGGCTCCAGATGTGTTCAAAATCAAACTGGAGCACGATGGGAGCAGGCGATGGCGGCAGGCTGCACAAACCTTGCCAGTGAGTCACTCCGAACGGTATGCCCAGGAGCGTAGTTACCAAAATGCCAATGAGCAATGCCCCCGCAACCTTGCGTACCAGCAACACAGAAGTCAGGAGCAAACCGACCAACGTGAGCACCACCTGCGGGCTGGTGACATCGCCTAAAGTCACCAAAGTAGCTTCACTTCGTACGATGATGCCCGACTGCTGCAAACCGATAAACGCAATGAACAAGCCGATGCCCGGAGCTATCGCTTTGCGAATTACCTCGGGCAGGGCATTGACAATTCTCTCCCGAATGCCCGTGGCAGTCAGCAAGATGAAAAGAATTCCCTCAATCAGCACAGCCGTCAGTGCAAATTGCCAGGGATAGCCCATCGTCAGGCAAACCGTATAGGCAAAGAAAGCGTTCAGCCCCATGCCCGGCGCCAGCGCAAAGGGCAGTTTGGCATAAAAGGCCATAACCAGTGTCGCAAACACGGAGGCAATGACCGTCGTCGTGAACAGCGCGTCACGGTCCATGCCCGTCGAACTCAACACATTGGGATTGACGGCCAGGATATAGGCCATGGTCAGGAAAGTGGTCAAACCGGCTACCACCTCCCTGCGGACAGTCATCGTCCTCGGATCAAAATCGAAAAGTCTTTTCAGCATATCGCACGATTCGGATAAGTCGGAAACAAAAGTAAGAAATAAAAAACATAAAGTCCCTCTTTACATCCGTAAAGTAGATGTTTAGCGTGCTCAAGTAGGTGTTTACGGCGAGAAATCACCTTAAAAAAACATTCCTCCCTTGAAGCCCTCACGCCTTCACGTCGCCACAATACATTGAAAACAAATGCGATACGGTGAAACATACAAGGTGCACGGTGAAGGCACAAGAAGAGATTTACGGACGGAGTGTGAAACTTACTGCTTTCACCGTCTCCTTAAGTCAGATCTTTGTTTCACCGTAACCATATAAATACCAACATCTTACAGTGAAAGTTCATTCGAACATCTTTTATACAATAAGAAAAGCAGCTTTAAAAATAAAATAGTCGAACGGAAATATCATTGATATGATACAGATGCAAAAACAACATGATACACAAATCCATAATCTCAAGGAAATGCTACGCATGGAAAAGTTCTGTGCCATGCTGGGGGGCACTAAAGAAATGACTGAAAGCCTTATAGTCAAAAAAGAAGCTTTGAAATGTAGCGGTAAAATCTATTCGGAGCAGCATAGGTAAAACTTTAATGTCAAGGATTATATTCTAATGGTGGAAATGACCCTAACGATGAAAGCTGACTGAACCTGACAATAATCAGGAAGCCGATTGCCGACTGGTTCAGGGAACAATGGCACAGGCTCAGATATGGCACAAGACAACCACAACAGGAAGAAAGGAAAAGCAGAGGATTCAAATTGTAATTGTTGAATCGCTCAAATCTAGAAGAAAGGAGTAATCAAATGGTATTTTAATTGTTCCTTTTTCATATCTTTACACCCGTGCGGTGGATAAATTGAAAGAGGAGGCGATAAACAGCCTGCCGGAATTAAAGTTTTAACCATAAAAGACTTACCTTTGCAATTATGGACTTTGAAGCATTAGTAAAACATATCAGCACGATACAGAACACGTTGCAGGCACAAGCCGCACACGCTGTAAACCTCGCCCTGACTGCCCGCAATTGGCTCATGGGCTGCTATATCGTGGAGTTTGAGCAAAACGGTGAAGACCGTGCCGCATACGGCGAACAACTGTTGAAGAAACTGGAACAGCGGTTGAATGTCAAAGGACTGAACGAGCGCAGGTTTCGTGAGTTCCGGCGGCTATACCTTGTTTATCCGCAACTGAAAGAGCCTATCGCACAATACATATTGGCAGGAAGCGAAATTCGGCACACACTGTCCGCCGAATTTGCAGACCCAATTCGCCAACCGCCGAATCTTCTCAATACATTCAATCGGCTCAAAACAAATGGATTACCCCACCCGAAAAGTTATTTAGCCGCCTATCCTCTACCCATTTGAATGTAATTTCACCCATTGATAACCCTGTAAAACGTGCTTTCTACGAAATGGAAGCCATTCGGGGCTGCTGGTCAGTAAAGGAATTGGAGCGGCAAATCAATTCCCTCTATTACGAACGCAGCGGATTATCCCAAAATAAGGAAACCTTGTCTGCCTTGGTGCAGCGGCAAGCCATGCAATTACAGCCCAAAGACATTATTAACACGCCCGTTACGTTGGAGTTTTTGGGATTGAACGACCGTACTTTGGTAACGGAAAACGACTTGGAGCAATCCATTCTCGACAACCTGCAGCACTTTCTGTTGGAAATGGGGCATGGGTTCTGCTTCGAAGCACGCCAAAAGAGAATCCTGATAGACGGGGATTATTTCTTTGCCGACCTCGTGTTTTACCACCGCATTTTGAAATGCCATGTCATCGTGGAATTGAAGATAGACAAGTTCCGCCACGAATACGCTTCGCAACTGAACCTATATCTTAACTACTTCAAGGCGGAAGTGATGCAACCCGACGACAATCCGCCTGTCGGCATCCTGCTTTGCACCGAGAAGGGCGACACGTTGGTAAAATACGCCACTGCCGGATTAGACCCGAACATCTTCGTGCAAAAGTATATGATAGAACTTCCCACTGAAGAGGAAATTAAGAAGTTCATTTCAACTGCAAACTATTAGCAATAAAAAACACTACTGGCGAAAAGAAGGAAAGCCATTCTTTCTCTTTTCGCCAGCACGTTTATTACTGCCAACAAGAATAGGTTTAGGTTAGTTTGGATGTATATACAAAAGACAGAACTAAACCGTAAATGCAGACGATAATTATAGCAAGTCACTTATGATACATTCTGTTCTTCCAAGACTATATTAGCATCATTATCGCATTTTTCAGGCTTAATCCGCTCTATACGACGAATATGTTTTGCCCTATTAGCTATAATTAACGGTACACGCTCGACAACAACAACCGATGTGTCAAGCCCCAACGCACTCGGTTCTCCAATGCCTATCTTTCTAATTAAGGCATAAAGGCTCATCAGCAAATTTTGTCGGCGGTTACGGGAATCTTCAGGATAATATATCCGGTGGATAATAATAAAGCGAAAATCACCCGGTATGCCATTCTTATGCAATGAAGGATAAGAGCTTGTTAGTTCTACTTCACCATCCGCAACAAGGTCATCAACTACTTGTCGTAAATAAAGGCTCACGCGCGGTTCTATACGAAAACCTATACGCATGGTTATACTAAACAATGTCCCTTTTATTAATGTGGAACAATTATATTCAAGTGTGTCTGGTGTATCCACAAATTCAAGGTTAATAAGCCAATAATGATCTGCCCGTTTAGGCTGCTTATTAATTATGGAATACAACAATTTATCGTCCACACAACCTTCTTTGTCTGCATGATTCACATAGACAAGATTAGAAGCATATTTGGATATGCTTTCGTCCGCCTTAATATCAGAAATAATGTTGTAGTATTCACTTAACCGTTTGGAAGACATATGTTTTCGACGAATTTTGTTGGCACTTACCCATACAAACATGATAAAACATAATAATCCACCTATTAACAGCGTAAACCAACCTCCGACCATAAATTTGGACAGGTTTGCAGCAAGGAAAATACCTTCAATAACACAATATCCGCCGACAAACAGTATTGATAGAATGCGTGGAATGTTATGCATATGCAAATAGAATCCCAACAACAATGTTGTCATCAACATTGTAATAGTTATGGCAAGTCCATAAGCGGCTTCCATGTGGGTGGAATCTCGAAACAACAATATAGTAAATATTACTCCAATATACATTACAAGGTTTACCATTGGAATAAATGACTGACCTTTTACGTTGGTAGGGTGCTTAATACGCATACGAGGCCAGAAATTCAAGTTCATAGCTTCACTCAATATGGAAAATGAACCGCTTATTAGAGCTTGGCTCGCAACAATAGCTGCCCCGGTAGCCATTGCTATGGAAAACAACAGTATTTCTTGTGGCATGATTGAATAAAATGGGTTCACTGTACCTTCTGCACTTTCCGGATGATGCAATACCCACGCTCCTTGCCCCAAATAATTTAGAATAAGCATCACCTTTACAAATATCCAACTGACCGTAATATTTCGTCTGCCACAGTGCCCTAAATCAGAGTATAAGGCTTCTGCACCAGTGGTACACAAGAAAACGGCACCCAATATCAGAAACCAGTGGGGGGATTCCACTAATAACCGTATGGCATAGTAAGGATTGAATGCCTTGAATACTTGAGGATAGGAAGTCAGACTGATAGCTCCGGCGATTCCAAGAAGCAGGAACCAAAGTAGCATAAATATGCCAAATGACCGTCCTATATTTTCTGTACCAAAACGCTGAACGAAAAATATAATGGTAATAATGGTCAGTGTAATAGGAATCACAGGCAGATGCGGACTGATACTTTCAAGTCCTTCTATGGCAGTTGTGACCGTAATGGCTGGAGTGATAATACCATCAGCAAGCAAAGTGCTCGCACCGATAATGGCAATGATGTAAATCCACCTTCTTCTGTGGCGGCGTAAAAGGGCATAAAGCGCAAGTATGCCACCCTCCCCGTTATTGTCGGCACGGAGAGCCACCAGCACATATTTCACCGTAGTCTGAAGAGTAAGCGTCCATATGATACAAGACAATGCGCCTAAAACATAATTTTCATCAAGAGCTTCTCCAGTATGAATGATGGCTTTCATAACATAGAGTGGCGATGTTCCAATGTCACCAAAAACAATACCCAATGTGATGAGTAACCCGGCAAATCCAAGTTTATGTTGAATATTGCCTTCTTTTGATAGGTTTGCCATAAAAAGTAGTTTTTTGTTCTACATATATTTGTTTTCCTTTTAAGCGGCGCAAATATAAAATAAAATCTTAACAATAAGATTTCACTTTTCTTTTTTCGTGAAAAATATCATATAAACCTTGACGATGGTCAAGGCTTGTCTAAAAAAAATAGTCTGTTTGAATTACGTATAACTATTAAACTCAAAAGCCGAAGTTATGGGCCTTATCCTTCACCTCGGCTTTTTGCTATTTACTGATTTCCTAACCTATCAGCTTCCTTTTTCAACTGCTCAGCCTGCTCATTAAGCAGCTTTGCCCGTTCCAAGGCTTCCGCCTGCCTGTGGCAACGTTCCTCAAAATCTAGCGCCAAGCGCAAGGAAATACAGTTCAATGAAGCGGAATATGCCGTAGTTGAGCAGAAAGCCAATGCCGCACGGCTGTCTGTGGCAGCGTTCATCCGCGAATCTGCATTAGGCAAAAAACTGTCAGCTGCACTCACCATAGAAGAGAGCGAGCGGATGAAACGCACGGCCAACATCAGCTACAAGATGCAAGTCAACCTCAATCAGATTGCACGGCTGGCCAATATCCACGGTTTACCTTTTGTAACAGACGCTATCCGCGAATACATCTGCCGTACCAACGAATATTTCAAGACCGGTTCATGGCATGAAATGGATTTATCAGCCTATGAATCCGAGCAAAAACAGCGGGAACAACTTGCCGCAAAAGTACGTGAGCTTCAAGAGAATAACACGGAATTACAGAAAGCGGCGACCAACTATTTCCTTTATACCGCCGAAGGTGAACGCCTTTTCTGCGAACGGCATAACTGTAGGATTTATCCCGACAACCGAGGTGTCTACTGGCATTTCAAGGTCGGCGATTATCCGGCTTATACACTTCCGGCAGAAATCAGTCGGGCTTATCTTAACCATGAGATTTCGATACGGGATGTATATGTGCATTGGCGGAAGAATTCTATAGAATAGCGATAGATTTGTTATCTATAGGTTCCTAAAAAGTTTTGCACTCATATTATGGCTATATAATTTGTTTTTCTCGAAAAATGTGCATACTTTTGCTGCATCATAATCGAGCGAGATTGATGGTTAAGGCAAACGTAGTATATAATTTAATAATTAATCAGATGCTGTCGAGTTTATTACGGAGACTCAAACTCGGCGGTTAAATAACAAGAGTCACCTTAACCTTCATTTTTACGATTATGAGAAAAGACGAAGCCTTGTTGTCATTGCTTCAGAAAGCAGACAACGAAGATTTGAGAGTGTTGGCAGACATTATTACCACGGACAAGAAAGGTGGACATCGCTTTAATGAACTGCTGACAATGAAGGATAATTATGCAACTTATTATCCTCACAATATGCGTGCATTGGTATCGGATATTGTTGATGAACTGCAATGTTATGGTGCCAATACGGTGATGACTCTTTTGCGTGGAGGCAATGGAGTATGTTATCATATTATCTTGCGAGATGTTGCAAAGAAGTTGAAGGTCAACTTTAACAAGAACACAAGTGACGAGAATATAGAACGGTATATCCTTCAGAAAATGTTCGATGATCTTGTGGAGAAGTTGTCTGCAGAAGAATTGTACACTTTGGCTGAAAGCATGAAGGTTCGTTTAGCCGCCGGATTAACGAAGCAAGCCATTATTGCTATTTTGCAAGCTGCTATTCGACGGGGAGGTTTTCAGAGCTATATTTTCATAGTGGTGGCCGCTAATGCGATAGCCCGTGCGTTGCTTGGACGAGGATTATCGTTGGCTGCAAATGCAATGTTGATGCGGCTTACTTCTCTCTTTGCCGGTCCTATAGGTATAGCATTAAATATTTTGTGGACTGCGATTGATATTGCCGGTCCAGCTTATCGGGTGACGATTCCTGCAGTAGTACAAATCGCATACATTCGTAACAAGGCGCAACACCCTGAATGGAATGAATCGTTGCTAGAATAATTCCACATCAAACCTTAGTTACAAAAACTATTACAAAGTTTTTTTATTTGGCTTGAAACTTCTCAGTATTTGAGCCAAACAAATCCTCTATTTTCGTTATTTTTGTATTTATAAACTTGAAAAACTTATCCTTATGGCAGCATATAGTGATTATGGAACAGGTACTGAAGCTAAATATATCGAACTGATAGATCGAATGCTCAGAGAAAAAAGAGATTATATCTCTACGGTAGATATATTGAAACGTTTTCAAGAGGAGTATAATCCTAAGATTTCATTAAAAGCATCTAAAAACAAAGCTTTTGACCATGCCAAAGGTCGTATTAGAGAATGTTTACAGGCGCAAGGATTGGATTTTGATGAACAAATGATTGATGGTAAATCCAAGGAATTCAAATATCCGGAGAGTGTGCCTGAGGATTTATTGTCTCCATTGAGAAAAAAGACGCGGAAACTTCGTCAAAAGACTTTGACAGATTTAATTCAGAAGTCTCAAGGCTTGTTTCCTGCTTCTTGGCTGGCAAAGTTTCAGCTTCAAGCTGAGGAAGAAATAAATGGAGGTAGCGCATCGCCCATTATTGCATTTGATTCCAATGAACAATTATGGAATTTGGATTTATTGCCTACATTCTATTATGCCATAAGAGATAAACAGGTTTTAAAGTTTACGTACGCTCCTTATGCCAAACCGGAACGCACTTTTATCTTTCATCCTCACTATTTGAAAGAATACAATTCGCGTTGGTTTGTCTTTGGATTAGCGATAGAGACAGATGAAAAACAATATGCTTCCAATAATTGTGCATTGGACAGAATTGTTAGTGAGATAGAAAAAGTAGAGAAGGTGAAATACATTTCATCATCTGTGGATTATTCTACTTACTTTGACGATATTGTGGGGGTGACACGTCTTAAAGGATATCAAAAAGAGATAATTGAGATAGAAGCTAAAGACCTCTATACATATATGAGAATTTTGACCAAACGATTGCACAAGAATCAGAAAGTACTGCAAACTTGGAACGAGCAATCGAAGACGGGTCGTTTTTCCATTGAAGTAATTCCCAATCCTGAACTTTTGGGATTGCTGATGAGCTTTGAAGGGCATGTGGAGATTTTGGGGAACTATAGAACTAAATATATAGAAGAAGTAAACAATATGTATAACTTATACAATAAATGAGTATGACTGAGGAGGAAATTCAACAAATGTATCAGGAACTTGAAAAGGGAGGAGTAAAATTCCTCCCTTGGATAGGAGGTAAATATGAAGAAGGTATTTATTATGATGAAAAAGGAGAACTACGTTGTGGTAATGGCAAAGGTAAAAAAGTATTAGTGCTGGGAGAAAGTTTCTATTGGGATGATGACGATGATGGAAATGGCAAAATGTTTATTCATGATTTAATAAAAGATCTTGTAAATCCAAAGTTTGAATTTCAACCATATAAACGAACTTTTATAAAGTTTGAACGGGCGATGACAGGTAAACCATGGGAGAAAGAAGAGGAGACGAAGAGAAGAATAGAGTTTTGGGAGCACATAATGTTTTATAATTATGTGCAAGAGCCACTAAGAGGAACTCGTTTCTCTCCAACTAACGAACAATACGAGAAAGCCAAGAATGCTTTTTTCACTTTACTAAAATTCTTGGAACCAGATTATATTATCGTATGGGGAATGAGATTGTACAATAACCTTCCACAGGAAGGAGAGCAAGGACCGGATTTAGAAATAGACAATGATATCTATGAAACATGGATGTATAAAGTTGAAACAAAAAAAATTCCATTCATGGCTATCTATCATCCTTCTGTAGGTTTTGATTGGTCATATTGGAATAAATTGATTGTTGAATTTAATAAATTGCTATATGATGAACAGTCCAAAAAGAAATAAGAGCGAAAAGAAAGTACAATTTATAGATCGTTTTTCATTAAAGAAAAGATATGAGTCTTTCCCCGTGTTTAATAATTTATTATATAAGTTAGCTCCAGAGATACATAGAAAATGGACGCTAAAGAGCCTAGTACATTATATCAATAAGGTTTATGAAGTAGCAGAGAGTCTTTATAAAGCAGGACTTCCGTGTATATCATATGCCATGGAAGACAAATATATATTCTTTAATACAGGTCTTGTAGACAAGTATTATAATGATATTTATTGTTGGGGATTTATTTCCGAACAGAACGGGAACGAAATCGTTATGTTTAAAGGTTTTTGGACTAAACATGATCTACAAGAACAACAGAAACTATCATTAATAGGTACTGAAGTGTTAAATTCTTGCAAGTCTGTAACTGAAATACTTCAAAAGAAGACTTACGAGGCAGAAAACAAACGTATTAAGAATAATATAGAACCTAGTTTTCCTGAAAATTTTGATGAAGATTTCTTCCAAAAATACTGTAATGTACGGAAGAAATCTCTCGAAGAACAAGATGAAGATAAATTGTTCCAAAAAGAATATGAGGACTTAGTTGAAATAATGTGTGAGGACGGGAAAGATGTACCTGGATGTTCGTCTTATAAAGAGGATTATACGTGGCGTTGTTTTCATTTAATAATAGACGGCAGTGATAATATTCCTATCTCCATCTTAAAATATCTTCTAACACGCTTGAGTAACAAATTGACAACTTTAAATGAGGATGATATAAAAAATAGACAAAAGATAATACAAGATACCATATTTGAACTCAAGGGGAATATGATTGGATTTTGTAGATGTATATATAACATGCTTAAAGAAGCTATGCTTTATTCTTTAAAACTAAGCAGGCAATCTAACTTAATTGCACCTTATTATTATATTAAAAATGAAGATATATGCTTTATGCTACCTCTTTTTTTAGAACATTTGGAGAAACCTGATTGCGCTCTTATTTTTAATGGGAAAGGAGAAATTAAAACATTGGTAAATATGGAGGAAGTATACACAGACTTAAGGCTAATAGGTCGTTTGGATGCCTATAGCTGGTTGTCGGAATAGCCTCTCAAAAACTTTAGCACCTATTATCCCCTACAAATATTTCCATAAGCAAAAAGGAGTGTCTACATTTGCACAAACACTTAAGAGATCTTTGGCTTTCATGGCTTTTGGCAAAGTCCGTTTTTAAGTTAGAATTAAAGCGAATTAGAATGATCATAATTATGTTTAACTTAAAACCAGTAAAGTATGTATAACATTCTCATTGCCACAGGTAAAGTTTTGATTAACATTCCTACCAGAGACTTAGCCATTGCCGCCGGAAGTTATCTTGCCGGTAAGTACCTCAACAAGAAAATGAAAGCGGCAAAAAAGCCTTGCTAGTAAAACGTTGAAGAGATTTACCAGTGTAAAAGCTGGTAAATCTTTTTTTGATTTAACCGTATTATAACTTGAGTAGTCTATGAACGCATTTCTCAACATCGGAAATATTATCAACTTCGTGTTGATTCTTCTGTCGCTATCCGTAAGCGCATGGTGCGTCTATCGCTGTAAGAGAGGGAACAAGCGACGCAAACTTTATTATACGGGAATTGCGCTATCTTTGCTGGTGATAGCTTTGTGTGTTCGAGGCTCATATAAAATATTTCACTACTGTGACTTATATAATAAGATTGTTCGCCCTACAAAATCATACTATCTGAATGAGTTGACTTTGTCTCCTGAAGAATGTAGAGAGGATTTTGAAGAAATAATGAACATAGTGCAGGAGAATTACGCATCGTTAGCCCATCACAAGCATATTGATTTGGCAAAACTTAATGAAGCGTATAAGGAAGAAGTGAGCGGGGTCAAGGATGCGGAACAATATGGCCTACTCCTGTTACAGTATTTCAGTGCTTTAAAGAATATGCATACGTACCCATTCTTTTCGAGATACCAAAGCGGTGCATATGTAGTCAGTAGAAATGATTCGGTTTGGGTATCAAAATGTTTGAACAAAAGCGTTGATTTACAGCGTAAAGACCTGATAATTGCAATCGATGGTATGCCTACGGCTGATTATATCAAGAAAGAAATGGAGACTACCCCTGCGTCTACAGATGTGGCAAGGAAGAAAACCGCTGCGATAAATATATTCGCTTCATACACTGATACGTGTAAACAGGTTACGGTGCAACGTGGCGATTCTGTTTTCAATGTATTACTACCCCTCTTTAAGGAAGAAGAAATGATTGTGGCATTGAAGAAGCAGGCAAATGCAACGGACAGTTCACGCATCTATTTACCTTCTGTAATAGCTCCTAAAGTCTCATCCTTGTTGGCGAAAACATTAAAGAGGTATGATAATATTGGGTATATCCGTATCCATGATTTCGATCCCGGCAGTGTAGAAGATTTTTGCCGACAAATCAAAGAGGAATTTAAATGCCCCTATCTGATACTTAACTTGCAGGGAAATTTAGGTGGGAAAAAGGGCAATGTAATGAATATTGCGTCTTATCTGATTTCAAAATCCATTACTATTGGAAATGCTATCGTAAAAAATGACACGGCTAAATGTTATAAAGGGAAACTATTTGTCTTGACAGATAGGATGACTTCATCGGGAGCAGAAAGTTTGGTGGCAATCTTGAAAGAACAGCCTAATGTCATGGTAATAGGCTGCTGTACCGCCGGGGACTGTGGAAGCACAGCTTTCAATTTCAAGACCTCACACGGTATAGAATTCAAGTTAGCTACAGAATCGCCTTTTCTGTTGCCGGATGGTGTAACGTGGAGTGAAGGACAAGGAATTGCCCCTGACATAGAGGTGGAGGAAAATTTACCATGGGAAGAAAAGAACGCTTTTAGTATAGCAATAGATTTAATAAACCAAGACAAACTAAAAAATAACACTTATGAATTCAAATGATTTAAAACAGTTATTGATTTTTCTCACAGCACGTGAGGGAGCTATGATTTCTTTTTCAAGAGAAGATGTGGAATACTTGAATGATGAAACAGACATTCAAGTGTACACAGTAGAAACAAAGGATGTTTCAATCAATAGAATGCAAGAAGTTAGGGAAAAGTTTAAGCAGCAAACTGAGTTTGTTGCAGGCAACTTCCAGCACTGTCTGTTCCTTATCGAAATGAATCCTGAACATCAGCTTTTGACCAAAGAACTTCAAGATTTCTTTGACGGGAAATTTCATAAGACACTCAAATGGGAACTAAGGAAAAATTCTCAAATAACATCCTTAAGAATTACCGGTGTTTTTAGTAGGAAAAGCATTGGTCGCTTAAAAGATTTACTGAATCGGTATCAATTTGAGGATATAATACCGCACATACAGCAATTATCCAGCCAGACTCCTATTAAAAAAGTGAACAAACTTTATGAGAGCTTAAAGTTTTACGAGGCAACGCCAACAGATAAAAGCATCCGCATTGCATCAAGATTTGAAGATTGTTATCCGAAAATAGACATGAATGCATGTGTTTTGGATGAGCATAGAATGATTATATCTTCGGTAGCAGATTATGATTCTTTATCGGAATTGACAAGTATGGCCATTTACATAGACGAGGATGTACATATCTCTGAAAAAGAAGTTTTGGCTGGATTATTGTTGGAAGCAGCTATATCTGTAGTTAAGTGAGGGTTTCAATGGCTTTGTCATTTGAAATGCAAATAAATTTCAAATTTACGAGTATGTTCAGGAATAAATTTTATTGTTTATGATAAACCATAAAATGTGAATTATGAATGAGAAAGTAAGGGTGCACGAACTTGAAGGTGCAGTATTTGAGAAATATAGGGCAAAATTAGGCACAGAATTGGAACTGTTGCGTGATGGTTTGCATTATCGGGGTAATTTCTTCTATCGCGATAATTGCTGGGGAAGGGAGCCTGGAAACGAGGAAGAACAGTGGAAATATGTTTGTGAGAAAAGGAGGGGGCTTGTTGTAATAACAAAAGATCTTCATGATACTGAAGCGTGGGATATCCGTGAAGAACATGGCAGAAAAAACGGTATCGATATACCAAAACCTTCAAAGCATATTTTTTGTAGAAGACTTCGCTATTGGATATATGGACTAATCAACATAAACACAAAAGGTGCAATGCCGGAATGGCCTAATATAGATTTGGCTCAGCGTTGTTTTGAAAACGATCCTTGGGTTAGAATCAACCTTAAAAAAGTGCTGGGAGAAAGTTCTGTTTCACCTAAAACCATGTCTACATACATTGAAAACTTCCATGATTTACTTTTGGAGCAATTGAAGATATATAAAAATGCGTCCATTTATCTTGATTGTTCTCGCAGGAACGGGATAAAGTTCCTCAAAGAAATATATTCGGATCTTAAACCGTATGGAAAGGATGACGATTCATGGATCTATTTTTCTGAACAACAGCGGTTCATCGTAGTGAATAGTTACCATCCTTCATATCGCAGACTAGGAGGAGAGGAGAACTATTATAATAGAATCATTAGTGTCCCGTTAAAATGGGACGAGTTAAACAATTAATCAAATAGCCCCGGA
>ERZ779664.766-NODE-766-length-14483-cov-1.737801_pt1 | contig 14483 bp, 13 predicted proteins | sample MGYA00511478_ERZ779664 | MGnify/ENA primary metagenome ERZ779664 (study PRJEB29588, sample SAMEA2160437) | human gut metagenome | biome: human gut; feature: human-associated habitat; material: faeces | place: Denmark | collected 2008/2010 ...
AGAGATCCTTGATGAACTGGCTGAGGAAGAAATCGCTACCGGTCATATGATCGTTTACACATCTGCTGATTCTGTATTACAGATCTGCGGAAACGAGGAGACATTCGGACTGGATGAACTGTATCGCTGCTGTGAGATCGCTCGTGATATCACTATGAGGGATGAGTGGAAAGTCGGACGTGTTATTGCAAGACCTTACCTTGGCAAGAAAAAGGGTGAGTTTAAAAGAACCAGCAACCGCCATGATTATGCACTGAAGCCCACAGGAAGAACAGCGCTCAATGCATTGAAGGATGCAGGTTATGATGTGATCTCCGTTGGAAAGATTTTTGATATTTTTGACGGTGAGGGACTGACAGAGTCCAATAAGTCAAAAAGCTCTGTTCATGGAATGGAGCAGACAATTGACATTGCAAAAAGAGAGTTTGAGGGGCTTTGTTTTGTAAATTTTGTAGATTTCGATGCTCTTTGGGGACATCGACGCAATGTAAAGGGATATGCAGAGGAACTTGAAAGATTTGATGTAAAACTTGGTGAACTTCTTGATGAACTTCGTGAGGATGACCTTCTGATCATTACAGCTGACCACGGAAATGATCCGACACATACAGGAACTGATCACACAAGAGAAAAAGTACCATTTTTTGCTTATTCCCCATCTATGGAGGGATATGGAAAGCTGGAAGATCAGAATACTTTTGCAGTAATCGGTGCAACGATCGCAGATAATTTTGAAGTTAAGATGCCGGAGGGAACAATTGGAAGTTCTCTTCTGGATGAATTGAAATAAAAGGAAGGTAAAGAGGAAACTGGTATGAAACTCTTATTAAATGTGGTTGGGATTTTGTGAAGAAAACGGTGTGTATGTAAAAGAACTATAAAAATACATTAGGTAATCGATATAAAATGATTCGTGCGAACCAATAACTAAAAGACAGGTCTAGATACATTGAAATAATTTCAGTGTGTCCAGACCTGTTTTTTTTACAGCTTCAGGTAGTTCAGATGCAATACAGATTTTTCTCTTTCTGAGAATGAATTTCATTTTTGACCACATTTTTTCAATAGGGTTTAAATCCAGGCTGTTTTATGTTTACTTTATACAGTACTATTTCTGATTGCACTGATTTTTTCGATATAGAAGAAACAGCATAAATAATAGAATTACCGGAAAAATAAGTCCGCATCCCATGCCAATCCGGATATTATTTCCAGCATTCTGGGTAATACGACCAACGATTCCAGGTCCAATACTGCCGCCTAAATCTCCAGCCATGGCAAGAAGAGAGAACATAGCCGTTCCGCCTGTTGGAAAAGTTTTTGAGGAAATACTGATTGTTCCAGGCCACATGATTCCAACTGAAAATCCACATGCAATACAACCGATAAGTCCGATAATCGGGTTGGATGACAAAGCAGTAAGTAGATAACAGACAACGCATAATATGCCTGAACCACTCATAAACTTCATTAAATCTAACTGTTCTCCATATTTTCCAAAAATTATACGGCTGATTCCCATTGTTACTGCAAACATACATGGACCTGCCAAATCCCCCAGTGTTTTTGATAATCCAAGTGCAGATTCAGCATAAGCAGATGCCCATTGAGCCATTGCAAGTTCAGAAGCTCCGGAACAGATCATCAGACATATTGCAACCCAGAAAAATGGTTTGGAAAACAGATTCTTAATTTCCATTCCAGAACCATTATCAACCAGAGGTTCAATAGGACAGGTCATGAAGTTATAAGTATTAACTGCAGGAATGATTGCCCATATTACGGCTAGCCATTTCCAGTTGTCTATTCCAAATATCAGGAAAAATAAGCTGGAAATCAAAATTGTCCCAACAGCTCCCCAACAGTAAAAGGAATGGAGCAGACTCATAGTTGCTTCTTTGTTTTCAAATGGACAGGCCTCGATAATAGGGCTGCAAAGTACTTCTATTAAACCGCTTCCGATGGCATAAACAATAACACTACATATAATTCCAATAAAAGGATCAGGTAAAAAATCAGGTAAAAATGCCAGCCCAAGCAGACCCAGTGCAGAAAATATTTCTGATGCAATAATGCACACACGATATCCGATATGATCGACAAATTTGGCACAGAACAGGTCAACCAGAAGCTGTGTAAAAAAGAAGAAAGTGGATATCAGAGCAATGTTACCGAGCGAAATATGGTAATCACTGTGAAATTTCAAAAAAAGAAGCGGTGTGAAGTTTGCCGCAATAGCCTGTGTGATAAATCCCATATAACAGGCGAGTTTTGTCTTATGGTAGTCTGCTTTTTTTACAACATTCATTTGTTATTTTCCTCTCCGGATATTTTTAACAGTTTTATATTCGATAAAAAGCTGCTTGATTTGATTATATAGCAAATATCTGATATATACATTGAATTAAATTGTAGAAATACTGTATAATATCGTAAAAGGAAAGAATGTGACATGAAAATGGATTATAACAAAACATATAATAAAATACTTACAGACGAAGAGTTTATGGAAATCAAACAGCATGGAAGCAGTGATTATCCATTTCAGTATTATTATGATAATCTGGAATTGTTTGATTTTCATTGTATTGAATGGCACTGGCACAGAGAATTTGAGTTTTTATATGTGGAGTCCGGAGAAGTTACATGCGGAATAGGAGAAAAACAGATTATATTGTCAGAAGGAGAAGCAATTTTTATTAATTCTAAAATATTGCACCGTTTTTACGCATCATCAGGTGGTATCATTCCTAACTTTGTATGTATGCCGGAATTTATTGTACCGGAGAACAGTCTGATTTATAAAAAATATATCTTACCAGTCATTTCATCGAATATATCTTTCCAGCGTTTTCAGATTGATGAGCCATGGCAGGCAAGGATTATACAAATTATGATAAAAATAATGGAAATACAGGAGAATGAAAAAATAAAAGAACTTGCTACTTTGGCATTGATGCAGGATTTATGGCTGACTTTTTATGAAAATGTAAAGTTATCTGGTAAAGAAGATGTGCAGACAGTTGATGAAGCTGCACAGAAAAGAGTACAGTTAATCATGCAATATATACATGAAAACTATAATCACAATTTGTCTCTGGATGAAATTGCTTCACATATCGGAATCAGCAAAAGTACTGCACTTAATTTGTTCCACCGGTTTTTACATACTACACCGGTTAATTATCTGATAGGATATCGACTTCAGGCAGCCTCCTGGTTATTGAAAAATACGAATAAAAAAGTAAAAACAATTGCTTATGAAAGCGGATTTCATAACGTTGATTATTTTTGCAGATTGTTTAAAAAGCATTATCATTTAACACCATCAGAATATCGTTGCATATGCTTAAAATAGTATAATTTATGAATAATAAAAAGATTCTGCATATGAAGGGATTCGTCAAATTCTTGTAGATAAGGAGACTGGAGTTAATTATCTTTGTTGGAAATCTGGATACGGGGCTGGTATTACACCTCTTCTGGATTCTGAAGGAACAGTCGTAATTACAAAGTAAAATTCAGCGTTTTCAAGGGTTTGCGGAGAATTTAATAACAAAATATAACAGTTATTAAATCTCTTAAAACAGGTGAAATCTCAATTTACGGTACTACAGGAAAAAGAGTACATTGTGATGAAACGAGTTTTATCCTAAAATCATGAAAGGCAGAAAAAAATGGCAGAAATAAAATCGGCTGCAGTGTTGGGAGCAGGCGCGGTAGGTTCCTATGTCATCTGGGGACTTTCCCAAAAAGAAAATATCAGGCTTGGCGTGATTGCAGACGGAGAACGGGCAGAACGGTTAAAAATAAACGGCTGCAGGATCAATCAGAAGATTTACCGCCCGGAGGTCTGGAACGCACAGGAAGCGCATGGCGTGGACAGTGAAGAACGGATTGGAGAAAAGATCGGAGCGTCCCATGTGCTTCCGGCGCTGATCAAGGTTGCATCCCGTAGAACGGCGGATGGGTGTCAGTTCGATCCGGAGACGACCATCGGTATTGTGTTCGGCGAGCCGGCGGAACCGTTTGAAAGTGAGCGCGTGCAGGTGGTCAAGGATTTGTTTGCGGATACGGGGATTCATTTTCGGGTAACAGAGCATATTCAGGAGGAAATCTGGAGTAAGTTCCGGTTAAACGTCTGCAACAATCTGCCGCAGGCAATTTTGGGCGCAGGAGTCGGCTGCTATCAGGACAGCATCCATATGCAGGCGATCCGGGATGGACTGCGCGCAGAACTGGAAGCCATTGCAGCTGCAAAATGGAAGCAGCTTTATAACTGCCCGGACAGAGGAAAAGAATGCGAAAAACAGAGGGAATCCATATGAATGATCTGATGAATTTGTTAAAAGAAAGACGAACTTACCGGAGATTTTGCCAAAAGCCCATTTCGGAGGAAATTCTGGCAGAGATCCTGACGGCGGCGCGGTACGCGTCCAGCGCGGCGAATAAACAGCCGTTGAGCTATGTCGTTGTGAAAACGCCCCAAAAGGTGCAGGAGGTTTTTGCAGAGACGAAGTGGGCGGCATATCTTCCGAAGGAACAGGGACAGCCGAAGGCTGGAGAAGAGCCGGTGCTGGTTATCGGCGTGGGGCAGAATTTGAAACGTTAGAAGAAACAGAATACGAAAAACTGTTTACGCAAGAATTTGAAAATCAACCCGAACTGCGATACGGACGCCGGGCTGGCGATTTCGAATATGACGCTGGCAGCGTGGAATCATGGGGTCGGAAGCTGTATCATAGGCGCGTGCAACCGGCAAAAGCTTTCGGAGCTGTTTGGATTGACGGAGGATCAGAAGCTGCATACGGTGGTGGCATTTGGTTATCCATCCCATATCAGCAGGATTGAGAATGTCGAAAAGGATGGCGATATCCGCTACCATCTGGATGTAGACGGAAATTATGTCGTTCCGAAACGGAACCTTGAAGATGTCGTAACCTGCATTTGAAAGCGTTGAGGACGAAAGATTGAAAAACAATAGAATGCACGCTCTGCGAGCATTCTATTGTCATGAATAAAATTTTCAATCACGAGATTTGTATCTGCGTGCACTTGATACAAACTCGACATGCGTAAAAAGCGTGCGCAGAAATGAGAGGAAAGAATGGTAAAAAACATCGCAATCGTAAGCCTGTCCTCCGGTACGATCGGAGAAGCCTTTGCGGCACATGAAGTGGAAATCGGAATTCGGAGACTAAAAGAATACGGATTAAATGTTATTATGATGCCGCATGCGCAAAAAGGCATCGAATACGTCAAAAATCATCCAGAAGATCGGGCAAAGGATCTTTTACAGGCATTTTCGGACGATTCCATCGATATGATCCTGTGCGCGATCGGTGGGGACGATACCTATCGGCTGCTGCCGTATCTGTTTGAACACAAAGAATTACAAAAAGCGCTGAACAAAAAAATCTTTCTGGGGTTTTCCGATACGACGGTCAACCACCTGATGCTGCATAAGCTGGGTCTGAATACCTTTTACGGGCAGTCGTTTCTGGCGGATATCTGTGAGATGGATCATGAAATGCTTCCATATACGGCAACCTATTTTGAAGAGCTGATTCGGACCGGAAAAATTGCAAAAATTGAGCCGAGCGACGTCTGGTATGAGGAACGGACGGACTGGTCGCCTGCTGCAATCGGCACGCCGAGAACCGCACATCCAAACGAAGGCTTTTTGCTGCTGCAGGGAAGTCCTGTTTTTCAGGGAAAAATTCTCGGCGGCTGTCTGGAAGTGCTGTATGATATTTTCGATAACAGCCGCTACGCAGACTCAGTTTCGATGTGTGAAAAGTATGAGCTGTTTCCGCCAAAGGAGGACTGGGCAGGAAAAATTTTGCTTCTGGAAACCTGCGAAGAGCAGCCAGTGCCGCAGCTGTACCGAAAAATGGTTCAGACGTTGAAAAAGACCGGGATTTTCGAGGTGATTTCCGGAATCATTTGCGGCAAGCCGATGGATGAACTGTATTTTGAAGAATATAAAAAAATACTCGTAGAAGAAGTGGCTGATCCGACGCTTCCCATTGTGGCAAACGTCAATATCGGACATGCGACGCCAAGATGTATCATTCCGTTCGGGGTGGACGCTGTGGTGGATGCGAACCGGCAGCAGATTACTTTTTCCTATGAGGACAAATAAAGGGGAACCATATGGAAAAAAACAAATTACAGATCAGGGTAGCGACTAAGGAAGATGCCGAAGCACTTCTGGCAATTTATGCGCCCTATGTAGAAAAAACAGCAATCACATTCGAATATGAGGTTCCCTCTATAGAAGAATTTCGCTGCAGAATCCAGGAAACGCTGAAAAAATATCCCTATCTGGTCGCAGAAAAAAACGGGAAAATTGTCGGTTATGCTTATGCGGGGGCCTTTCATGCCCGTCCGGCCTATGACTGGGCGGTGGAGACCTCCATCTACGTCTCAGAGCTTCAGAAAGGAGAAGGAATCGGGAAAGCTCTGTATAAAGCGTTGGAAGAACAACTTTCCCGGCAGCATATCCTGAATTTAAACGCCTGCATCGCCTATCCGGAAACAGAGGACGAGCATCTGAACAAAGACAGCGTACGCTTCCATACGCACCTTGGCTACCGGATGGTTGGGGAGTTTTACCAGTGCGGGTATAAGTTCGACCGCTGGTATAACATGGTATGGATGGAAAAGCATATCGGGGCGCATCCGTCGAATCCAGCGAAGGTGATCTGGTTTTCCAAACTCTGAGGCGCGTACTTTCCTATTGACAAGGTAGGAATAGTGGGGTACATTTAAAAATGCTGTCAGGAGTTTTCAAGAACGGGAGAAATACATGTTAAATCAGTTTTCAAGAACGGAATTATTGTTGGGGAAAGACGGAATGGAACGTCTGAAAAATGCAAGAGTTGCTGTGTTTGGCATTGGCGGCGTCGGCGGGTATACGGTAGAAGCGCTTGCCAGAAGCGGCGTTGGAACCCTTGACCTGATCGATGACGATAAAGTTTGTCTGACGAATTTGAACAGACAGATCATTGCAACTCGCAAAACCCTCGGAAAATATAAAGTAGACGTGGCAAAAGAGCGGATTTTGGAGATCAACCCGGATGCCGTGGTCCATACCTACAAAATGTTTTACATGCCGGATACGGCGGATCAGTTCGATTTTTCCCAGTATGACTATGTTGTGGACGCAATCGATACCGTGACCGGTAAAATCGAGCTGGTGATGCAGGCACAAAAGAGCAATACGCCGATCATCAGCTGCATGGGAGCGGGCAACAAGATGGATGCGTCCGCGTTTGAGGTGGCGGATATTTATAAGACGTCCGGCTGTCCGCTGGCGCGCGTCATGCGGCGGGAACTCAAAAAAAGAAGAGTGCGCCATTTAAAGGTTGTATATTCCAAAGAGCCAGCTATGACGCCGGTGGACGAAATGGCGATCAGCTGTAAGACAAACTGCATTTGCCCGCCTGGAACAGCGCGGAAATGTACTCAGAGGAGACAGGTCCCCGGAAGCAATGCGTTCGTGCCTGCGGTTGCTGGGCTGATCGTGGCAGGCGAGATTGTGAGAGATTTAACAGGCGTGCGGGGAGAACAGGCATAATGATCTATCTGGATTATTCGGCAAATACGCCGGTTTCGGAGGATGTGCTCCGGTGTTTTTGTGAGACGGAGCGGGAGTTTTTTGGAAACCCGAATTCCACGCACGATGCCGGAAAAGCCGCCAAGGAGCGGATGGATGAGATTACGGTATCGATTGCCGGGCTGATGGGGGCTGCGCCGGAGGAGATAATATATACTTCCTGTGCAAGCGAATCCAACAATACGGCGTTAAAAGGAATCGCTGCGCTGGCGCGTTCGAGAGGCATGCATATTATTTCCACTGCGCTGGAGCATTCTTCGGTGGGCGGGTGTCTGACTGCGCTGCAGGAGCAGGGCTTTGAGGTGGATTTGGTCGACATTGACCGAAACGGAAAAATCGATTTAGAGCACCTGCGGGAGCTTCTGCGCCGGGACACGATTTTAGTATCCGTCTGTCTGGTGGACAGTGAGCTGGGGACAATTCAGCCGGTTTCAGAGATTGCAGAGATATTAAGAGACTACCCGGACTGCCGTCTGCATGTGGATGCGACGCAGGCAATGGGGAAAATTCCGGTCTGTCTGGACGGGATCGATACGTTGAGTTTTACACCGCATAAATTTTACGGTTTAAACGGAAGCGGCATTTTATATAAGAAAAAGGACCTGATTTTGGAGCCGCTGATCCACGGTGGGCACAGCACGACGATTTATCGCAGCGGGACGCCTGCCCTCAGCCTTGCGGCGGCAGCTAAATGTGCGCTGTCAGATGCAATCAGCCATCAGAAGGAACGATATGAAACGGTGTCCGGATATAACCGGTTTTTAAGGGAGGAACTGTCCAAAATTCCGGGTGTGTCAATCAACAGCCCGGAGGACGCAGTGCCGCATATTTTGAACGTGAGTGTAAAGGGAATCCGCGGGACACGCATGCAGCAGGCATTGAATGAAAAGGGCATCTGCGTGTCCGGCAAGTCTGCCTGCGCGGTAGAAGGCACGCCGTCGAAGGCGGTTTATGCGGTCTGCAGAGATAGAAATCGGGCGATGAATTCTTTCCGGATCAGCTTAAGCCATCTGACGACGAAAAAAGAGCTGGATACCTTTTTGCAGGTGTTTTTGGAGTGTTGTAAAGAAAGAGAGTAAAACTATGGCAAGAGAACTGGAGCCTTACCAGAATATAGAAAGAAGCATTATTAAAAAATTCCGCAAGGAGATCTGGCGACCCTTTATCGAGGCGGTACAGCGGTATGAGCTGGTAAACGAGGGAGATAAGATCGCCGTCTGTATTTCGGGCGGAAAGGATTCGATGCTGATGGCAAAGCTGATGCAGGAGCTGCAGCGTCACAGCAAGGTGAAATTTGAGCTGGTTTTTCTTGTCATGGACCCTGGCTACAACGAGATCAACCGACAGAAAATAGAGAGCAACGCAGAGCTTTTACATATCCCGATCACGGTTTTTGAGACGGATGTCTTTGCGGTTGCCAATACGAGCGAAAAAAATCCGTGCTATCTATGTGCACGCATGCGCCGGGGCTATTTATACAGCAAGGCACAGGAGCTTGGCTGCAACAAAATTGCCCTGGGACATCATTTCAGTGACGTCATCGAGACGCCCGTGATGTCGATGTTTTACGGCGGACAGCTGCAGGCGATGCTTCCGAAGCTGCACAGCAAAAACTTCGAGGGCATGGAGCTGATCCGTCCGATGTATTGCATTCACGAGGACGCGATTCTGGACTGGAAACGCTACAACAACCTGCAGTTTATCCAGTGTGCGTGCCGGTTTACGGAAAACTGCGCGATCTGCGATAACGGAGGCGGCGGTTCCAAGAGACAGGAGATCAAGACGCTGATTCGAAGATTAAAACGGGATAATCCGAATATCGAAAAAAGCATTTTCAACAGCATCCATAACGTCAATATCGACACGATGCCAGGCTACAAAACAGACGGGGATTATCATACCTTCCTGGAAAAATTTGACGCCTGCATGGACGGAGAGCCCGAGGAGTAAACGGGTCGGGTGGACAACTTCGGGGTGACGGAGCAGCTGCGGCAGAAAAATATCGGGAAAACGGGGTTGTGCTTCTTTCCGGAAAGTGCTATAGTAAACACAGTTTTTAATTCCACGAACCGCGAAAGGAAAAGCAGAGCATGTTGGGAAACGTTTATACAATTGTCATGGCGATGCCGCAGATGATGATGGGACGCGTTAACTGTATCTGATATGCGAGAGAGCGCAGTGCACAGATACAGGGAAGGGTCTTTTGTTTCTGTGTGCATCGGGCGTTTGAAATTCTTTTCGGAGAGAAAGAAGAATCCAAAATACCGGAGCCGGAGGCAAAGAGCCTTCGGCTTTTTTGCTCTGTAGGAAATACTATGTTGCATGAAAGTGCATTTCATCTGCCGATGTGCATGATTTCCCTTTTGCCGGCATGGAACAAATCTGAGAAGAGGATGGGAAAAGAGCATGAAAACACCGATACTGGAAACCAGTCGGCTTTGGCTGAAACCGTTAAAGGAAGAGGATGCGCCGGGCGCATTTTTGTGGACGGGAGATCCGAAGGTCAGCTGGTACATGCGCTACGAAACGCATGGAAGCCTGGAGGATACGAAGCAGTGGCTGCGGGAGGAAGAAAAACAGCTGGAATCCGATTTGCTGTATGATTTTGGATTTCATAAAAAGGACAGCGACGAGCTGATCGGCAGCGGCGGGCTGACGTTTAATCAGCAGCAGGGCATCTGGGAGCTTGGTTGCAACCTGCGTCGGGATTGCTGGAACCAGGGCTATGGAACCGAGGCGGCAGCGGCGATTCTATCATTTGCGGAAAATACGCTGCACATCCACCGCGTAATGGCGCGTCGGGCAAAGGAAAACACTGCATCCGGGCGGGTGCTGGAAAAGAACGGCTTTTCCTTTGTAAGAGAGTGCTGGGATCAGAAATGGAGCGGTTCGCACCGGTTCGAGTGCCGCGAATATATCTGGAAGAGCGAAAAGAAAGAGGAAAAAAACAGCGCTGCCCGCAACGAGGTCGAACGCTTCTATGACGATGAATACGAAGAATGGGATCGCCTGGAATGGCACACGCCGGAGTTCGAGGTGACAAAGCGCTATATGGAGGAATATATTCCAGGCGATACGCCGCAGAAGATTCTGGATATCGGCGGCGGTCCGGGCAGATATTCCATTTTTCTGGCGCAGAAGGGACATGACGTGACGTTATTTGACTTGTCCGGCAAAAATATCCGACAGGCGATCGAAAAGGCACAGGAAGCGGATGTGCTGTTGGACAGCTGTATCCACGGCGACGCGCTCCGGCTTTCGGAATATCTTTACAAGGCGGAACAGTATGACGTTGTGCTTTTGATGGGACCTCTGTATCATCTGATGCGGGAACAGGATCGGGAAAAAGCCCTGCAGGAGGCGCTGCGGGTGTTAAAGCCGGGCGGGCTTTTGTTTGCATCCTTTATTTCGACGTATGCGCCAATTCAGGATTATGCCAGCGGACTGTACGATTTCGGAGATATGGACAGGCTCCTCGCCGGTCTGGAGGACGGAACTGCACAACCTGGTAAAAATTTTACAAACTCCTATTTCTGCGGGGAAAAAGAAGCGGAAGATATGATGGAAAAAGCAGGGCTTTGCCAACTGGCCTTTGCGGGTGTGGAAAATATCCTTTGCGGGAAAGAAGAGCTGCTGCACAAGCTTGCGTCTCAGCAGCAGGAAAAATGGCTGAACCTCGCATGGAGACTGAGCCAGGACAGAAAGCTGCTCGGTATGAGCGAGCACTTCCTCTACATCGGAAGAAAGCAGTGAACGCGGTGCCTTTTTGGAAAAGCGGTTGCATGAAACCGTCTCTTCGGTGTATAATGGCGATATGCGTCGGCGGACAGCTTTCCCCACTGACGGAAATGAAAATACAAAGGAGTTTTACAGCGTATGAAAAATGACCTGTTTTCTATTGGACCGTTTACCGTACACGGCTATGGACTGATGATTGCGATCGGAGTTTTGTCCGCTTATTATATGGTGGAATACCGTGCGAAAAAGAAACAGATGGACTGGGAAAAAGTGTTCCCACTGACGGTCTGGTCGGTGCTGGGCGGCTTTTTGGGCTCGAAGATTCTGTATCTTCTGACAAGACTGCCGGACATTCTTGCAAATCCGGCGCTTCTTGGCAGCAGCATTAAGGACGGCTTTGTCGTATACGGCGGCATTATCGGGGGTATCCTGACTGCGTGGATTTACTGCAAATGTACGAAATGGAACTTTTGGAAAATTTTTGATATCGCGATGCCTGCGGTTGCAATGGCACAGGGCTTCGGGCGGATTGGCTGTCTGCTTGCCGGCTGCTGCTACGGAATAGAGCTGGATTCCGCAAACCCGATAGGGATCGTGTTCCACAATTCCGCCTATGCACCAAATGATGTCGCGCTTTTGCCGACGCAGATTATTTCCAGTGTGCTGGATTTTGCAAACTGCTTCGTGCTGCTTGCACTGTCGAAGAAGCTCAAAACAGACGGGCAGGTGGCGAGCTGTTATCTGATCTTTTATAGCATCGGCAGATTTGTCCTGGAATACTTCCGGGGCGACCTGATCCGGGGAAACATCGGGGAGTTTTCCACGTCGCAGTTTATCTCCCTGTTTATCTGTCTGATCGGTCTTGTATTGCTTTTTGGACTTCCAGTTCTTGCAAAAAAGAAAGGAGCTTGCGCACAGTCGGAGGAATAGCGCCGGATTTTGCATAGGCGAAGCCGATTTTGCGGGCGGGAATGGAAACCGGCATTTTCAGCTGGACAAGCCTTCCCTCTGCGAGCTCGTCGCGGACGAAATTTTTGATGACGCAGGCGATTCCTAAGTCGATTTTTGCAAATTCGATCAGAAGATCCATGGAGGTTACGTCGATAATCCGGGAGGCGCTTAAGTTTTCCTGGGAAAGATAGCGGTCGATGTACCGGCGGGTAATATTTTCTTTATTCAATAACAGGAGCGTAGACGCTGCAAACGCCGTCCGGGAGGAAAGATGGTCGTTTGGGCGGATGCGCTCTTTTAAATTGTCGAGATAGGTGTGCGTGGTGACAAAAATATCCTGAATGTCGGTGAGGGGTTCAAAAACAAACGCAGACATGTCATCCTCTGCGCCGATCAGCCCGATGTCGAGCGTGCCTTGTTCAAGCGCCTGCATCGTTTCGAGAGAGGACTGGCAGGCGATGGAAAGCTGGATATGCGGGTTTTGGCGGATAAAGGGCTGTAGGATCGGGAGCAGGACATATTTGCACAGCGTCGCAGAAACGCCGATGGAAAGATGTCCCATGCCGAGCTTTTGGAAGCGCTGCAGCTGTTCTTCGCCCTGGGTGATCGCCTGGAAAGCGTTTTCTACCTGGACAAACAGGATTTCGCCCGGTTCCGTCAAGGAAACACCGCGGGAGGAGCGGTAAAAAAGCGTCGTGCCAAGACTCTGTTCGAGCTTGGAGATCGCCTTGGAAATGGCGGGCTGGCTGATGTAGAGCTCGCGCGCCGCGCCGGAAATGTTGCGGCATTTGGCGACGGTATAAAAAATGTGGTAAAGATTAAAATTCTGTTCCATAAGTTTCCCTTTCCGGCAGACCGGCAGTAATTTTTACCATATGCGGTCTGTTTCTGTCTGTTACTGGTATAACTGATTTTGTATATAACACAATTCTACCATAACTGATGATTATAGTAAATATAAGAGAAAGGTATTTTTCTTTCTGAATGTACTATGATACACTTAAATACAGAAAAAAGACGTCCGGGGCGACGGACATCTGCAAATCCGGCTGTTTTTCAGCCAAAAAGGAGATCGGATCATATGGGAATGACAATGACACAGAAGATTCTGGCCGCGCATGCCGGACTCGACCATGTGGAAGCAGGACAGCTGATTGAAGCGCAGCTGGATCTGGTTCTGGGCAACGACATTACAAGCCCGGTTGCCATCAAAGAGATGGAAAAAATGAAGGTGGACGGTGTGTTCGATAAGGACAAGATCGCGCTGGTACCGGATCATTTTGTACCGAACAAGGATATCAAATCGGCAGAACACTGCAAATGCGTTCGCGAATTCGCACGCCGCAATGAGATCACGAACTATTTCGAGGTCGGCGAGATGGGAATTGAGCATGCCCTGTTGCCGGAAAAAGGACTTACCGTAGCAGGTGATGTCGTAATCGGCGCAGACTCCCATACCTGTACCTACGGTGCGCTTGGCGCATTTTCCACCGGCGTCGGCAGCACAGATATGGCGGCTGGAATGGCGACCGGCAAGGCGTGGTTTAAAGTTCCGTCTGCAATCCGGTTTAACCTGATCGGCAAACCGGGCAAGTGGGTCAGCGGCAAGGATGTGATTTTACATATCATCGGCAAGATCGGCGTAGACGGCGCACTGTATAAATCCATGGAATTTACCGGTGAGGGTGTTGCCAATTTAAGCATGGACGACCGGTTTACAATTGCCAACATGGCGATTGAGGCAGGCGGCAAGAACGGTATTTTCCCGGTAGATGACAAGGCGATCGCATACATGAAGGAGCATTCCACAAAGCCATACCACATTTACGAAGCGGATGCGGATGCTGTTTATGATGAGGAATACACGATTGACCTTTCTGCACTGCGTCCGACGATCGCGTTCCCGCATCTGCCGGAAAACACAAAGACCATCGATGAAATCCAGGAATCTGTTGCCATCGACCAGGTTGTGATCGGTTCCTGTACGAACGGCAGACTGGATGACCTTCGGATCGCTGCAGAGGTGCTGGAGGGCAGACATGTGGCAAAGGGGATCCGTTGTATCGTAATCCCTGCGACTCAGAAGATTTATATGAAAGCGATGGAAGAAGGGCTGTTAAAGACCTTTATCGAGGCGGGAGCAGTGGTCAGCACACCGACCTGCGGACCCTGC
>ERZ779664.780-NODE-780-length-14340-cov-1.949247_pt1 | contig 14340 bp, 10 predicted proteins | sample MGYA00511478_ERZ779664 | MGnify/ENA primary metagenome ERZ779664 (study PRJEB29588, sample SAMEA2160437) | human gut metagenome | biome: human gut; feature: human-associated habitat; material: faeces | place: Denmark | collected 2008/2010 ...
TCTCCTGATTTTTCTATCGCTTCCATTTTTATTATTTGTTCTTGCTCTTTGAATTTAATTTCTATTATTATCGAGTTTTTATTATTATCTATATAATGTCCTTTTTCGTCTTTATCTACTGCATTTTTTTCATTGCTGTCTATTGCTTTATTTATAATAGATATTACATCTGTTCCTAAAACTTCTTGGTTGTAAAAGCTTTGATATGCTCTATTATTCTGACTGCTTTCTTTTTCTGTTCTTTTTATGTTATAAAAGCTATATGTAATAATTGCTATTACTACCAAAAAAATAGCTACTATAAATATAATATTTCTCTTCATATCTGCCTTTCTTAAAATAATTATATCATTATGTTTTTTATTATGCAATCATTATTTGACATATTTTTTAATATTTTATACTGGTTTAAATATCACTTTTTTTACTCTTTTAGTATATTGGTCTATTAGAATACTACAACTATAATCTTTTACTTGATAGGTTCCATCTTGCATTGTTCCTATTTCACTTTTCATAAATTTTATATAAGCATCTGTTGATAATGTTTCAAAGTTACGCTCTCCATTAATAGCTGATGTATCAATAGATATATAGAATGTTCCTTCTTTTTCTTTTTCTGCAAGACTGTCTGTTCCAAAATCATAATTTTGATTATTTTGTTTCGCAAGATTTGCTAAACTCACTATATCACTTGCTTTGCAAGTATTTTGCCAATTTCCATTGTCATCTTTATAGCTTTCGTATTGAGTAAATTGAACATTAAATTCATTAATTTTTTTTGATTCGAGTCTTGCTTGTATTAGAGAACCATAATCGCCAAAAATAGTGTATAAATATGCAATTAATGACAATATTAGAATTCCTACTAAAACTGAAGCTGCCATTAATAATGCTTTACTTGCATTTTCCACTTCTATAGTCCTCCTTGCTTTTATTTATCTTTGAACATTATTTTTATAATTCTACCATTTCCAGAATCATATTCTGTTACATCTTCATACTTAAATGTTTTTCTTGCAAAATCGGTTTGCTCTTCTACATATTTTTTATATATTATCCTATTGTTTTTTAATTTGGTATATTCTGATTCAGAGAAATCTGATCTTGCTTTTACTGTCTTTTCAGTTTCTTTATCACTTAATTTAGACCAGTATGAAATGCTTTTTCCAAATACGGTAATGTCTGCTTTTTTTATTTGAGTTACCAGTGCTTTATACTGGTGATCCAAATCATCAGCAGTATACCTACCAGCTTTAAAATATTCTCCGTTAAGTATTCCTGTACTTATTTTTACTTCTAATTCTATTGTTTGATACCCATCTACCGCTTTTCTTTTATTGTAGTTTATTACTTCATTTGCTAGCGAAAGTATTTCACTTCCATAAACAGTATCTTTAGCATATGACTCAAAATTTATATTTAATTTTGATAATTGCTTTTCTCTTTCAGCCCTTTGTTCTAATTGTTTTCCTTCTGATATTTGTGAATATCCAAATACCAGCATTCCTAATAAGATAACTCCTATCAGTACACTCGCAGCAAGGCTTAACGCTTTTGTTACATTTTCCATATGTTATTCCTTTCTAATAAGTATTCTTAATCGAATTCATTGTATTAAATGATGATGTCATACTTGTTAATCCTATAAATACTAGCGGAATAATTAAATATCCTACAAATAGTCCAACCATTGGCGCAAATCCTATTACTTTTCCAATTAATCCCTTCTTTGAAATTAATCTATCATTTGATTCTTTTCTTCTTGCTTGGTAATATTCTCTTTCTGAATCTAGTTCATCAAATGCTTCTGCAATCGGTATTTTTTCTACTGCTGCTTGCATGCTTTCTATTAATCTTATAAATTCTTTGTAGTTTATTTCATCTTTCATTTGTTCTAGAGCTTCCCAAGGTCCACTCTCATAGTTGTTTACACATCTTGATATTGGCTCTCTAAATATATTTGAATATCTTTCTAGCCATTCTAATATCATTTCTACATTTACTCTCTCTATTCTCATAAGCATCAATATGATTGTCTGGAATTGCATTACTTCGTTTTCCATTTCCATCTTTCTCATTTTTGCCTGGAAGAATAATAGTGCTACTGGTAAATTGTATCCAATTACTGCAAATACCATTGCTAAAATCATTTCAAACCAGCTTAAATACTCGCTATTTACTTGTCTTAGTTTTTTCAAGACTCTTTCTGCTGCTGTTGCAATTTCATCTGGTTGTGCATTTGCATAATCTTTTGATTTTTTCATTGCTTTTTCTATATCTTCTTGTGTCGTTTTTGTTTTGCCTCTGAACATGTCTAAGAATTTGTTATCACTCGCAGTTAATTCTTCTGCTTTCTTTAAAGTTTTACCTGACATTTCTCCAACTAAATCGTATTCTGATGTTGGCTCTGTATAGATATAATTTATCTGCATTTTATGTAGGTATCCAAATATTAGTAAGGAACCTATAAATATAGTTATTGTTAGTAATATTCTTCTTTCATATATCCAATGAATTTTGTCTTTCGTAGCAGCATCTTTCATAAGATTCTTCATTTTTCTTCTTTCTTTTGTGCCCTCTTTTGGTATGAATAAATCTACGATTTTCTTTACTAATGGTACTTTGTATATTTTTTCTTCCCAAGGATTATCTGTTTTTGTTTCAATAGTTGTTGAACCATTGTCTTTTAGTTTTCTTGTTAAAATATAACATACAAATGTTAGTATAACTAATAGTAATTGAACTATCATGCCTTGTTTCCCATAGTAAAACGATTTTGTGAATGAGAATTCTTTTACTGCCCAGTTTTTTATTGGTTCCAATGCTAGTAATGGCACAATCGCTATTACTGACAAGCTTTGGAATACATAATTTAATTTATCTCTTTTTAATATTTCTAGTTGCATTTCTTGGCTTATATTGTTTAAGTTCTTTAAGTATAAAGATGTTTTATCTATTGTTCTATCACCAAATTCTTTTGTAAGATATGATATACCAGCGAATTCTTTTAAGAAGCTATTTGGTGCAATGTCGTAATATTTTTCTAATTCTCCTTCCGGATCATCAGATATTAATATTTCGTATATTTTCTCAGCTTGTCTAGACATTTCTGGTGCACTATCACCTTGTGCGACTTGGTATATTGCTTCTTCAACCATGTTAAACTCATGGTATGCATGTCTTATTTCTGCAAAGAAGTCTATTTGTTGAATTAGTAGCTTATTGTCTATTTTATCAACCATTCCATCTACTAATGTATCTATCATGAATAATTCAAATATTAGTAAAATCGATAGCAATAGTCCATTGCTTTTTGTGATAAATATTATTGCTAGTGTTATCGGAATTATTATCAACAATGCTTTTGTTAATATTTCCGAAGTCTGTTTTCTTGTTAAATACTCATCATCAATATTTATTATTTCTAGTCTTCTTCTTATTTTAAATAGATATCTTTTTATGAAAGGAGACCTCAAATATCTAACATATAGCTTTTGATATAATATCTCTTTTGAGAATTTTTGCTCCTTTGTTCCTTTTCTTAATTGTCTAATTTGTACTATGTCTGATGATTGTGTTTTCTTTTTTAATAATAAGAATGCAACTACAATACCAGCAAGTATTACTGCTGCTCCAATCATCATGTATAATATAATATTTTCATTCATATTTTAGGCTTTTGCACCTCCTTTTTAGATGATGTTTATTATGCTTCTTCTTCCATCATATCAGCATCTCTATGTGCTTCAATTCCCCAATTTTTCTTAACGAATTTTTTGAACTCTTCAGCATCTGTATCATCCATGTTGTTTAGCATAGCCTTGATATTTTCTTCTGATATTGGGTTTGTTAGTACATATGTACCATCATGATATTCTAGTATATTTCTGTATTGGTATAATTCTCTGTTTGTTGTTTTTGTAAAGAACATTGTTGCATTATCCATGAATTTTTCTATTTTCTTTTCTGTTGTTTTTTCTTTTCTATAATCAAATGTATATTCGTTTCTTTCTTCTACTGGTATACATTCTGTTATTCTTTCTATGTATCTTCTTCCTCTGAAGTCCTTTACTAAGTGGATATCAAAGTTTAATACTTGTACAACTTGCTCTTCTGCTGTTCTTTCATCTTTGAACACTCCTGCTCTAAGCATTGAGTTTCTTAGTGCTGTAACTAAGTCTGGGAATGTTTTAGCGTGGTGAGTAAATAATGTAAATTTAGATGCAACCTGTGCTGATTGGATCATCCAAGATGCTACGGGGTCAGTTGCAACCTCACCGATGATGTTAACAGAACCGTCAGTCTTCTTCTGAACGTCCAAGCAGGCCTGTCCAGAAATTGTTTCTGTTTCACGCATTGATAATATGTTTCTTGTTGGGTATATTTTTCTTAAGTGAAGCTCGAATGCAGTTTCAGTGATACGAAGGTTCATTGTTTCGTATATGTTTTCTATCATCGCCATAAGCATTGTTGTTTTACCACACCCCTGCTCACCAGTAAGTGATATAATTCTTGCTCCTTTTACTAAGTATTTTAATAAATCTATTGTTTCGTCTTTTCCAGGGAATTTTACTATTTGTTCTAGTGTTGCTCTCTTAACGTCAAACTTTCTTACGAAGAATGCCCATGTTTCTGACATACTTGGTCTAACAACAACGATACGAGAACCATCTTTCATTTCATTGATTTTGTAACCATTTGTGTCTGATAATTGTCCTGGGTTATTGAATTTATATATATTCTGGCAAACTCTCTTTAACTCTGCTTCTGTTCCAAATGACAAGAATGCAAGTCTTATTGATTTACCACGGAACATTATCCAAATACTGTCACAAGCACGTGGTACTTTGTGTTCAACTATTTGTCCTAAATAATCTCCATCTGTTTGTGCTACTTGGCTTAAAAAGCTTTCTGGAAGTCCAGATACACCACCAGATATACCATCTATGTTCATATCTCTTATTTCATCTATACTGCTATATCCTTTGTAATGTTGATATATTCTTTGTACAACTATGCTTAGTTTATCTTGGAATGTTAATGCAAAGTTTTCTTTTTCATATATATCTGAAATTTCTTCTGGTGTTATTACGTAAGAAGGTTTTGATTCTCCTGCCACATATTTTAACTCGTCTAATTTGTATTTCTTTATTATTTCTGATAAAGCTTCATATCCGAATTCAGATTTATACATGTATAGTATAATATCAAATTTATCTTGTGCTGTTAAAAGTGATGGTACATCAAAAGGAATTGCTTTTGATACATTTATCTCGTCAACTCCATATTCGTTGTAAAGCATGTCATATATTAATTCCTTAATATATTTCTTATCATTTACGTCTCCATACGTACAGCCTTTTAATGCTTTCTTCAATTCGTATTTCTTGTTCTTTCTTCTTTTTAATTCTTCTTCTGAAAGACCTATATCATATAAATTGATTTTTGTGATTTCGTCTAATCTCTTCTTTACAAATTCTGTCATTGCGCTTAATGTATATGTTGCGTCGTCTACTTGAATTTGTTCTTCAACTTCTTGTTTTTGTTTGTTCGTTATGAACTTGTGAACAATCGCAACTGCCACACCTATTACAATGGCCATTAATATTAGATTAGTTATATTCATGGTATTTTCTCCTTTCGCTAAGGCTTATACTTTAGCTTGTAGTTCTTTTAACTTAAATAATATGTTATCACATGTCTTTTTTGCTTCTTGTATAAATAATACATTTTTATCTGTTTGATCTGTTAAGCTTCTATATTTTAAAAAGTAATCTGCAACTTTTCCTTCTGAAGCTGCTTCGCTGAACAAAGTGTTATATGATATTGCCGATATTGTTCTGCTTTCTTTTAAATATCTGCTTGTATTTTTTGTGTTGTATTTTGAATATCTGTCATATTTTCCTAATAATAATAATGATCGATTCATTTTAAATATTGGATTTTTTTCTCTTAGTCTATCAAATTCATTTAATGAATCCATTCCTTGTTTAAATGTTATTACTATTGCATCTGATGCTTGAAGAATTGCTCTTTTGTGTTCTTCCTTCATTCTTTTATCTATATCTATAAAAACTATATTATAATTTTTATCAGCAATTTTAACTAGTTCAGGATAGTACTGTGTAATTGAATCATATGCATCTCTATGAGTTGTGCTTGGTGCTACTAGTACATCCAATCTTTCTCTAAAAACTACCTTTGCATAGTCTGCAACAACGTTTGTAGATGTTCTATTGCTTTGAAGAACTTTTACCAATCCTTCTATTCCGTTGTTCATTCCGACGTCTCTGGTTCTGGTTCCTAATATATCTTTTAACGTGTCATCTTTTTCTTGTTCCCAAAAGCAATTTTCTACTGTTCTATCTTTGAACCCAGTTGCTACTTCTAATATTTTGAAGTTATGATTGATAGCCATAAGTGTTGCTATTGCTACCGAAGCCAATGTTTGGCCTGTTTCCTTTTCGCTATCACTCCAAAAAGATACTATTGCCATATTACATTCCTCTTTCTAATTGTTTAAATGCTCTTTTTACAGCATTTGATCTTTCATCATGCACTATTTCTGATGCTAGATAAACGAGTGCATCTTTGTATTCTGAGCTTAATCCTTTATATTTTATTTTTTCTGTTCTTTGGTTTTCCATTATTACCTCTTGATCACTTGTTTGTAATGGAAAATATATTTTTTCGTCTTGCCATTTTATTTTATAACCTAATGATAGATAGTTTAAATATTCATCTTCCTCATCTGACATTATATTTGAGAAGTATATTTTTGTTAATTGTATCGGTAATTTTATTCCACTCAAAACTTCTAGTCCTTTTTTTAGTGAGAATAAATCTGCAGAAGTTACAAAGTAGTTTCTATTTGCTTCATATATTTCAAAGTTCTCTATTGATTCAGCTTTGTCCATGTCTATCATTATATAGTCATATGTTAGGGCTGCCGTTTCTGGCATCCCTAAATATCTTTTTATTCCATTGTAGTCTGAAAAGCCAACAGCTACATCTATTCCTTCATACTCTGTTACATATGACATCGTCGGGCTAATAACTGGAACAACGTATTTAGCTTTTTGATTTACAGTTGAGTCAATTATTAATACTTTTTTGCCCATCTCGACTAAAATTCTAGAAACATATATCAAGAAATCCGTTTTGTCAAATGTTCCAATAAAGCCTATTTTCTCCATTGTTCCCTCCGATTATTTTAATTCTTTAATTTCCTGCTAAAGAATCTAAGTAAGATTTTCTTTGTTCTGTTGTTGTTGATATATCTTTTGCTACTCCTGATTCAACTCCAGTTTTTGCATCATCTTCATCCACATTAGAAACTTCTGAATTTATGCTGTCTCTAATTGATCTATAAGTTTGATATCTATTGTACATTGCTGTTTTAGCTTCTTGTACAACATTTGGATTTTGAGTTATTAAGTTGATTGTTTCTGTACTTGGTACATATGTAGGTGTTGCTTTTTCTTGTGTTCCTGGCTCTACATATTTTGCAGTATACAACATTGCACCTTTCATTTTATAAGCTTCAACTATTGCATTTGATAAAGATACTGTTTCATCTTCTGTTAATTTCATCCATATTGTATTTAAAGAATCAACACCTTCAATTTGTGGTATTTCTATTTTCTTTTTAGATATAACAATATAATCTAGTCCAGAAGGCATTCTTAGTCTTATATCAATATAATCCTCAGATGCGATTTGACTTGATATTTTTATCATATTATATTCTTGAACTCTTAAGTCATTTGTAAGTGGACTGTCTGATTCTGTTATCATAGAATCTGTTATTATTGTTCCTTTTGTTAAATCTATTTTAGCTATTGTGTTTTCTGTTAAAGCAGATGCTTTTACTGTATTTGCTGGTGCAGCTGATTTATCTGTTGTTACAGTAGCTAATTTACTTGCATCTATTGTATCTCCTGATTTAACATCTGTTTTTAAAGCATATGTTATAACAAGGCTTGCTTGTCTTTCTTCTTCAGCCTTCTTCATGTTTAACATACTGTAAAGTAAGAAAGCAACAACGATTGCCATTATTAAAAATGTTATTAATACTCCTAATATAAATGAGTTTCTCGCTTTTTTTTGCATTGGGTTTGTAGCCATAATTTTCTCCTCCTATATGTCAATATTTTGACAAAATATATTACTTATTTAATTGTACAACAAAATATATTAAAAAACAACAGATATTATCTGTTGTAATTTAACTTTAACTTTTCTGTAATATTTTTGTAATACTTTATCTTCTATACCAATTTATTCCATTTCCATAGCCTCTGTTATTATTACTATTGCACATGCAATTTCTGTTTCTATTGCCACATCCACAACCACTTGAGTTGTTGTTGTCATCATTATCGTCGTCATTATCATTGTTTATAATTTCGTTTGCATCTAATGTATCTGTTCTTATACGGTTTGCCCTTATGTTATTTGCTCTTAGATTTCTTATAGTAAGTCCATCATTGTCTACAACTCTGCATATAAACTGAACAATACTTGCTACAATAAAAGCTAAGATTGTATACACTATAGCATTTACTAAGAAAGATTCATCAAATGCAGTAAATGCTAATATTAAGTATACTGCGAAAAATGTCGCCGCTACTAATAATGGACATTTAAGTATTTTTTGGAACACTACTGCCAATATTATTGTTGCTATTGGTAAAGCAAAAAATAATAATAAATCCATACTAATTACTCCTTTTATCTTTTTTATATATAATATGGCTTTATTATTATTTATGTTACTCTTAGTCGTATTTAACTTCCACTAGATAAAGGCCATGCGCCGGAAGCGTCTTTCCTGCTCTTTGCCTATCTTTTGACTCTATTATTTCTGGTATTTCTTCTGCTCTAATTTTTCCAAGCCCTACATCTAATAGTGTTCCTGATATTATTCTAACCATGTTATACAAAAATCCATTTCCTGTAAGTTCTATTTCTATTCTTTCATTTTCTTTTAAATTTTCTTTCATTTCTTGTCTCTTTTCTATCAACTTTTATTTTGTACTCTAATATTATATATTAAATATTGAATTATGTAAATAGTGAGGTTTTATATGCAGAAAAATTTTAATAATAATTTTAATAATAATTTGCCATTTTGTAATAATTTTTGTTGTGGCAACTGTCAAAAGCCTTGTTGTTGCAACAAAAAAGAAAGCTTTATCAGCTCTCTTTTTTGTGTTGAAAAATTTTTGTGTTGTTTTCAAGATTCTTGCACCATCGTAAAATTTATCAATTTTTTTAGATAATTTTATGTTATTATGTTATCTTTGGTTTTTTGTTGCACTTTTTTACTCCTCTCTGATAAAAATTTTTTCGAATGATACTTCCCCATCATTAAATTTTTTGTTCTCTTCTCCCTCTATTAAAATTTTTATTGAATTTACTTCTGTTAGTTCTGTTAGTGTGTTTACTATACTTTCAATAGTCTTTTCTTCTGCTTCCTTGCCTTCTCTGTTTAAGAATTCCCTAGAGAAATTTAGATTAAGTGTATCTCCTTCTAATGTAGCTCCTAGTAATTTTGTCCCTTCTGGCATCGTTTTTTCAAGATTTTCATTTTTAGGTCCTTCTATTAGAAACTTTATTAGCACATTGTATGGTTCATTTATTAAATCTTTTACATCTATCATTCTAGCTTCTGGCGTAACTTCTCTGGTTTTCTTGTTGAGAAAGTATAATGATATAATTGTCTTTCTCTCTTGTTCTTCTGATATTTCCTCTTGTGGTTCATATTGAATTGTTTTTGCTTTTTTATTCTTGACAATCATTAAAATGCCTATTATTACTGCAATTATTACTATAATAATTATTGTTTTTAACACTTTATTTTTCATACTATCACTTTCCTTCCTTTTTTTGTTTCTTGATAGTATGTCTATGCTCTTTTTATTAAAATAGAACTATTTTTTATGTTTATAAAATTTGACAAATTCCTTTTTTCCGTATAAAATTAGTAGAAGTTTATTTTTTAAGGAGATATATTTTTATATGAATAGATTATTACATGTAGGCCTTGATGTTGGCTCTACTACTGTAAAAATAGCTGTAATGGATGAGAATTTAAATATTCTATATACAAGCTATCAAAGACATTTTTCAGACACCAAGAATACTGTATGTTCTGTTTTGGAAGATTTAGCTAATCGTTTTTCTGATAGTGAATTCACAATAGCTTTAACTGGTTCTGGTGCAATGTCTGCAGCAAATTTCTTGGACGTCGCTTTTGTTCAAGAAGTTGTTGCTTGTAAAAGAGCTGTTGAAGCTTATATTCCGCAGACAGATGTTGTTATTGAACTTGGTGGAGAAGATGCAAAAATTATATATTTTGGTAAATCAATCGAGCAACGTATGAATGGTACTTGTGCCGGTGGTACTGGTGCTTTTATTGACCAAATGGCATCTTTATTAAATACTGATGCTGAAGGATTAAATAATTTAGCTAAAAATCATACTATTATTTATCCTATTGCCTCTCGCTGTGGAGTTTTTGCAAAGACTGATGTACAACCTTTATTAAATGAAGGTGCTGCTAAGGAAGATATTGCTGCTTCTATATTTCAAGCAGTTGTTAATCAAACTATTAGCGGTCTTGCTTGTGGTAGACCTTTGCGTGGTAATATAGCATTTTTAGGTGGTCCGTTAAATTATTTATCAGAATTAAAAAATAGATTTATTGAGACATTAAACTTGACCGAAAGTCAAGTTATATCACCTGCTGAGGCTCATTTGTTAGTAGCAAAAGGAGCTGCCCTTGATTCAGTTTCTTTGAAACCAATTTCTGTGGAGAAATTAAGATCAAAAATAGAAATGTTAAAAAATTCACACGATTCAACAACAAATCCATTAAAGCCTTTGTTTGTAACAGATTCGGAATATACTGAATTTAAAGAACGCCATAATAAAGATGTCGTTCCAAAGGGCGATCTTTCAACATATAGTGGAGACTGCTTTGTTGGTATAGATGCTGGATCTACGACTACAAAATTAGTTGTTACTGATACAGAAGGTAAATTGCTATATTCTCTTTACTCTGGCAATGAAGGAAATCCTTTAAATAGCGTTATGAAAATGCTAAAAGAACTATATTCTGTATTGCCTGAAAGTGCAACTATACGATATAGCGGAGTTACAGGCTATGGAGAAAATTTAATTAAAACAGCTTTAAATGTTGATTTAAATGAGATCGAAACAATAGCCCATTATACTGCTGCAAAGCGTTTTATGCCAAATGTTACAAGCATTGTTGACATTGGCGGTCAAGATATGAAATATATTAAAATGAAGAATCATACTATAGATAATATTATGCTAAATGAAGCTTGTTCTTCTGGTTGTGGTTCTTTTATAGAAACATTTGCAAAGAGCTTGGGTTTAACTATTGAAGAGTTCGTTGATGCCGCTATTTCGGCTAGAAATCCAGTTGATTTAGGCTCAAGATGTACGGTATTTATGAATTCTAAGATTAAACAGTCACAAAAAGAAGGTTATAGTGTTGGCGATATTTCTGCTGGACTTTCTTATTCTGTTATAAAAAATGCTCTCTATAAAGTTATGAAAATCAGAGATTTAAAGACTTTAGGAGCTCATATAGTCGTTCAAGGTGGTACTTTTTATAACGATGCTGTGCTTCGTGCTTTTGAACTTTTAGTTGGCAGAAATGTTGTAAGACCTGATATTGCTGGTCTTATGGGTGCCTATGGTGTTGCTCTTTTGGCACAAGAACAGTATAAAGCTAATAAAGATATGGAGTATAAATCAACTCTAGCTAGTTTAGATGAAATTAACTCATTAAAAATTGAGTCATCACACATTCGTTGTAATGGCTGTGAAAACCACTGTCTTCTTACTATTAATAAGTTTAGTAATGGTTCTAAACATATTTCTGGTAATAGATGTGAAAAAGGCGCTGGAATTGTTTTAAAAGATAATGAATTACCTAATTTAGTAAAGTATAAATATCAAAGGATATTTAATTATATACCTTTAGATGAGGATCATTCACCTCGTGGAACTATTGGTATCCCTAGGGTTTTAAATATGTATGAAGATTATCCTTTTTGGTTTACTTTCTTAACTAATCTTGGATTTAGAGTAATCTTATCTGAGAAAAGTAATAGAAAAACTTACGAAAAAGGTATGGAATCAATGCCTTCAGAATCTGTATGTTATCCTGCCAAGCTTTCGCATGGCCATATAATAAGTCTTATAAAACAAGGAATAAATACGATTTTTTACCCTTGTATGCCTTATTCTAGAAAGGAATACAAATCAGCTGATAATCGTTATAATTGCCCTATTGTAATCTCTTATTCTGAGGTTTTAAAGAACAATGTAGAAGAATTAAAAGATAAAAATATTACCTTTTTAAATCCTTTTCTACCTTTTGACCAAAAGAATTTAGTTGAAACAATTTTAGCTCTTCCAGAGTTTAAAAGATATAATTTTACAAAGAAAGAGCTTACTGTTGCCGCTAGATTAGCTGAACAAGAATATCAAAAATGCAGAGCTGATATACATGCAGAAGGTCAGAAAGCCGTAGAGTTTTTAGAGAAAAATCATAAAAAAGGAATTGTTCTTGCTGGTAGACCTTATCATATTGATCCCGAAATTAATCACGGTATTGATACATTAATCACTAGCCTTGGTCTTGGAGTTATTACTGCTGACAGTATTTCAGATAAAACAGAACCTAAAGCTCCTCTAAGAGTTGTTAATCAATGGGTATTTCATGCCAGACTATATGCTGCTGCTGATTATGTTGGAAGGCACGACAATCTAGAGCTTGTTCAACTTAATTCTTTCGGATGCGGTGTTGACGCTGTAACAACTGATCAAGTAGAAGAAATTTTATCTAGTTACAATAAAATGTACACTTTAATAAAAATAGATGAAGTAAACAATCTAGGCGCCGTTAGAATCCGTATTCGTTCTCTATTGGCAAGTATGCAAAAACGCCAAAAAGAACAAGAAAATTCTAAGGCAGATGGCGATTATACGGTAAAGAAAAAGATTTTTACAAAGGATATGAAAGATTACAAAATATTATTTCCTTTAATGGCTCCAATTCATTTCGAATTAATGGAATCTGCTGTTGCTTCTTGTGGATATAATATAGAACTTTTAAGACACTGTGACGAGCATACTGTTGAAACCGGGTTAAAATATGTTAATAATGACGCGTGTTATCCATCTATTTTAGTAACAGGACAAATGATTGAAGCTCTTGAATCTGGCAAATATGATGTTAATAAAACTGCTTTAATGATGTCGCAAACTGGTGGCGGTTGTAGAGCTACTAACTATATAGGATTTATTAGGAAAGCTCTAAAAGATGCAGGTTTTGCCAATGTACCAGTTATATCTTTTAATGTTGTTGGTATGGAAAAAATGCCTGGTTTTAAACTAACTCCTGAAATGATTGAAAAGCTATTAAAAGCTGTAATCTACGGAGATTTATTACAAAAAATGCTTACTAAAAACAGAGCCTATGAAGTAAATAAAGGAGAAAGCAAAAAGTTATTTGATAAATGGATGGACGAGTGTAAAAAGCTTGTCGTAAACTCAACTTTGTCACAGTTCAAAAAGAGTATTTATTCTATTGTAGAGGATTTTGAAAAAATAGAATTAGATACGTCTATTGAAAAACCTAAGGTTGGAATCGTTGGCGAAGTATTAATAAAATATCATCCTTTTGGAAATAATTTTGTAGCTGAGAAGTTAGAGCAAGAAGGCGCAGAAGTAATTCTTCCTGATTTTGTTGGATTTGTTAAATTTATGGCAACTCATAAAATTACTTTTAACACATTAATAAAAACAGATAAATATAAATCAAAATTATTTAAAATTGCAATAAATTTGATTGATTTACTAGAAAAAGATGAAAGAATTGCTTTACATAATTCTAGAAAAGGGTATTTACAACCTTGCGATATTTGGGAATTAGAAGATAAAGTAAAAAATATATTATCTATTGGTAATCAGACAGGCGAAGGCTGGTTCTTAACTGCAGAAATGATAGAATATATTGAGAACGGAATTACTAATATAGTGTGTGTTCAGCCATTTGCTTGCCTTCCAAATCATGTTGTAGGAAAAGGTGTTATAAAAACAATAAGAGATGAATACCCTTATGCCAACATCTCTCCTATTGATTATGATCCTGGTGCAAGTGAAGCAAATCAAACAAATAGAATTAAATTATTAATGACTGTTGCTAAAGATAATTTAAAAACAAAGCAAAATGCAAAAAAGGCTATAGATTCAGAAAATCAAAAAGAAGAAAAATCTGAAAATAAAATATCT
>ERZ779664.794-NODE-794-length-14224-cov-1.896746_pt1 | contig 14224 bp, 19 predicted proteins | sample MGYA00511478_ERZ779664 | MGnify/ENA primary metagenome ERZ779664 (study PRJEB29588, sample SAMEA2160437) | human gut metagenome | biome: human gut; feature: human-associated habitat; material: faeces | place: Denmark | collected 2008/2010 ...
AATTTTATAAGATGATAAATAAATGGTGCAGTTTTTCGCATACCTGTCTACGAATCGCACCAATGACGTATCTGTTCGAACTAATAGAACAGATAGATACAAAAATCAATCAGAAAATAAATCTGGTTGTTTTTTTTGTTGTCTAATAACAATATAAAAATCATCCAAACGAAAGGATGGTGTTAAAATTGAAAATAATCAAACAAGTATTACAATTTGAAGAATGTCTAAAACAAAGACTTGAATTTATATGTGAATTTTCTAAAGTTTCTCCTACTTTTATAAAAGGTAGTATTAGAAAAATTGAAAAGACTAATCTCTCATATATTGAACCACATAAAGTAATTGTTAAAAACATTACTTTGTTAGTTTTTAATTATTCAAATGATGTGTATATTTCAAACTTATCTAAAAAGATAAAATTATCAGAGTTAGAAGAATATTTGAAAAAATATAAAAATGTTAAAAAGGTAATAAATATAATTAAAGATATGAATATAAAAGATAAATTGAGATTAGGTATATGCTTAACTATAAGTGATTGGGCAAATATTTTATATAACAGAAATGAAATATATAAGAAATTTGATATTATGCTAAAAGAAGTTGATGAAGAATATAGAACTACACTTATAAATTTTGCAAAATATAAACTTGTAATGTTTGCAATGGCAAAACTTATGGAAATGGAAACAACTGAACAAAATAAAGTAGAATTGTATTTGTTTAATCTAATATAAAAAGTGGCAATCCCAAGCAAAAATCGGCAAAGTGTTGAAATGACAATAAAAATGTGATATAATGCTTGAAGCAAAAACTTTTTTGCAAGCCTTTGAAAGTATAAAAAACTATTTGGAGGCTGAAACCTCCGAATAAATATGAGGGAGGAAAAGAAAATGCGGGATATTTTGCAGATAACAGGATTTATATATACTGCAATAATTGCAATAGTTGTAGATGTTATTGCCATATTAAGGTTTAAGTCAAGCAATAAAGATGATGAAGCAAAATCTTTGTTGGCTAAAGAAATCTTAATGGGTTCTACATTTGCAATAGTGGTTCTGGTTATAGTGTTACTTGTATCTTTGCTTTTCTAAATGAAAAAAGTCTTAAAAGGAGGAAATAAAAAGCTCTAAATTCATACGAATATTAACCATTGCTAATGATTTAAACTTTAGCCGAGCCAGCATTTGCTGAGTGCAAGGATGATTTTATGGGAAACGTGAACAAATATAATAGATGTAATTTCTGTGAAAACAAACCAACATTTCATGGAGTTCGTTGCTCAGATGGTGATGGTAACGAATTTTTATGCTTGGGCTGGGACCATTTTTATTTAGATGGTGACAAAGTGGCAAAAGAAGCTAAGAGACTTGACATCGGTGTCACAGACGTGTTGGCTATGATTGAGGCAGCCAATAAACTTAAAGGAAAAAGAAAAGGAAGTTCTGCTGCATCGGACTCATTGGATTAAACTAATATTGATAAATTTGATAGCAGGTTTTAAGGCTTTTACACCAGGTACGGAGTTCCCGTGCCTGGTGTTTTAAAATCGTAATGCTAAAAATTTTAACAATTTCTATTGTATTTTATAAAAAATAGGATATACTTTAATAAATTGATTGATATTTGTATCAATCGTTTGAGAGCCAAAAAAGTTGTAGATAACTACTTAGATGGCACAAAGTAGAGATTAGCTTTGCTAATCTCTTTTTGTATGATTTGAAAAAGGGACTCGAAAAGGAGGCCGCTGAGTTGAAAGTGGTATTGAATGTTGGTTTGCTAGAGAATTGCAACTAGTTTTAGATTACAAAGAATGGAGAAAATTTGAAAATGTTATAAAGAAAGCTAAAGACGCATGTGAAAACAGCGGTATTAGTGCGCTTGAACATTTTGTTGGCGCCGACAAGTTGTCTAAACGTGCTACAAATGCAGGAGTTAGAAACTTTGATAAATTCCATAATTCTGGATATAAAGGATTATACAAACAAAGAAATTTTAAACAAAAAATAATTTTATAGAAATTTTTAACAATATATGTTAAAATAACAAAAAACATAAAGGAAAAAAATAAATGAAAAAAATATATATTTTATTGATGCACACAAAAACAATACCATCTAAAATAGTGAGATTTTTTACTAGATACAAATATAGTCATGTTGCAATTTCACTTGACAAAAGTTGTAAGTAAAATATAGTTTTGGAAGAAGAAAACTCAATTCTATACTAAATGGAGGATTCAATATTCTGAACAAAGAAGGAGAATTCTTTAAAAAATTTAACAGGACAGAATGTAAAATATATGAAGTTGATGTTACAGAAGAACAATACAAAAAGGTAGTAGACATTATAGAAAATATGATAAAGGAACAAGACAAGTATAAATATGATTTTATTGGAATAATACCAAGATTTTTTGGAATTCCAATAACACTAGAAAATAGATATGTTTGTAGCTACTTTATTGCAGAAGTTCTGGAAAAAGCAAATATACTTAAATTTAATAAACCTGTATGCTTAGTAAAACCAAAAGACTTTGAGAATATTAAAGGTTTCAAAGAAATATATAAAGGAAAGTATCTAAAATATTAATAAATGGAGAGTGAAAAATTGAAGATATAGTTTATGACAAAACTTTAGCAGAAATGTCAGAAGAAGAAAGAAATGGATCAGTAAATTCTATGGAAGAATTTGCTAAGTGGTATAAAAAAGAAAAAATCAACAGAGCGTAAAGCTCTGTTAATTTATTTTAATATAGGTGTTTTGCTGCTAGCAACATACTTTTTGTGCTTTTTAGGAGGATAAGGTTTCATTTCCTCTGTTCTAAACAATAAATAATCAACACTGGTTTTATAAAAATCAGCCAACTGTGATAATACTTCTAAAGGAATGCTACGTTTATTGATTTCGTAATAGGAATACGCAACTTGAGAAATATTCAACATTTTACTTAGATCCTTTTGAGTAAGATCATTATCTTCTCTTAAATCTTTAATACGGGTTTTCATATTATATTTTCCTTTCTAAATATATTTCTTAAACAAATTATAGAATAAAACATAATGTTGTACCGTGAAATAAAACATATTGTTATGAGTAAAAAATAGTTAAATTCATAACAAAATAGTTGAGAAAAACAATACATTGCAAAAGTAGCGCAAATATGATATTCTATATAAGAGATTAAAGAATGTGAGGACACTGAAATGAAAGAAAAAACTTTTAAAGATTTAGGACTGGATGAAGGAGATAAATATTTAAAAAAGATAGCATCTGAGTTTGATTTAGGAGAATTAGATAATCTATTATCAGGAAAAGAAGATCAAACAGAGTTAGAAAAAAAGATGAAAGATATAAAAGACAAAATATAAGAGGTAAAGATGAATAAAAGTTCAGTAGTAAAAAATGAAAAATATGTTGTTGACATTATAGATAATGGCTTTGAAGGAGAAGGAATAGCTAAGATAGACGGACTTACTGTATTTGTGCCAGGTAGCATAAAAGGCGAAAAATGTGAGATTTTAATTGTCAAAGTTTTAGCTTCACATGCATATGGAAAAATAGTGAATATAATAGAAAAATCAGAGAATAGAAAAGAAAGCGATTGTGCTACATATAAAAGATGTGGAGGTTGCTCTTTAAGACATATGACATATGAAAACACACTAAAACTAAAAAGACAAGTAGTTCAAAATCTGGTAAATAAAGGATTAAAAAAGAAAGTAGAAGTATTAGAAACAATAGGAATGGAGAATCCATATAATTACAGAAACAAAGCGCAGTATCCTGTAGGATTAAATTCAGAAGGACAACCAGAAGTAGGGGTATTTGCACAAAGAACTCATACTATAATACCAATACAAACATGTTTAATTCAAACAGAAATATCACAGAAAATAGCAAAAACAATTCTAAACTTTGTAAAAGAAAAAAATATACAAGTATATAATGAAGAGAATCAAAAAGGGTTATTAAGGCATATTGTAATAAAAGTTGGAAAATACACAAATCAAGTAATGTGCATTTTAGTAGTAAATGATTCTAAATTTAATCAAGAACAAGAACTTGTAAAATTACTATGCGAAAAATATCCAGAGATAAAGGCAATAGTAAAAAATATAAATAATAAAAATACTAATGTAATTTTAGGAAAAGAAAATATAAACTTATATGGAAATGGTTATATCGAGGACAAACTAGGAGAGTACATTTTTAAAATATCTCCAATGTCATTTTATCAAGTAAATCCTGTTCAAGCAGAGATCTTGTATACAACAGCAATAGATCAGGCAAATTTAGATAGAAACGATATATTATTTGATTTATATTGTGGAATAGGAACAATAGGAATTTTTGCATCAAAATATGTAAATAAAGTATATGGAATAGAGATAGTTCCACAAGCAATTGAAGATGCAAAAGAAAACGCAAAAATAAATGATGTAAAGAACATTGAGTTTATATGCGGGGATGTAGAAGTTGCATTTGATGAATTAATAAACAAAGAAAAAATAGTTCCAAGTGCTATAATAGTAGACCCACCAAGAAAAGGATTAGACAACAAGACAGTTGAAAACATAGCAAAAATCAAACCAGCAAAACTAGTATACATAAGTTGTAATCCAGCTACGATGGTAAGAGACTTAACAAAATTAGAAAATATATATAATATAAAAGCTATACAACCAGTAGATATGTTCCCTTGGACAAATGGAGTAGAGAGTATAACAATACTAGAAATTGAACAATGAAAAAGAATTAAATAAACTACATTAGTTTTTTGTAAAGGAGAAGAAAAATGGAAAAAGACCTAACTATTCGTAAATTACAAGAATGTATAAAAAACATAGACCATAAAAACAATATGAACGATAAATATATGTTAAAATTAATGGAAGAAGTGGGAGAACTTGCAGAAGCTGTAAGAAAAAATAAAAGAATGCAGGATGACCAAAACATAAAAGGAACAATAGAAGAAGAACTACAAGATGTATTATATTATATAGTTTGTTTAGCTAATGTAAATGATATAGATTTACAAAACTGTATATATCTAAAAGAAAAAATAAACTGTGAGAAATACAATAGAAAGAACATGTTTGCGGATTAGTAAGGTAGAAATTCTATTGTACAGCTTGAGTTGACATAATTTTTGAAGAATGATATAATAAAAGTATTCTAAATGCAGGAGGGATTGCTATGCTAGAAAGAATACGGGAATTCTCGTACTGGTTGGGCATAGATCCGCTTTGGATTTACATTCTCATCGGTTTGACTTTGCTACTATTTGTAGTAAAGTGCAAGTATCCGTGGGCTCCAAAGTGGAAATCCATTACTACTAAAGACAAGGATGGCAATATCGTCACCAAATATTACCGTCTAGATGATAAAATTCTATAAACCAGGTGAAAGTGGTAGAGAAATCTACCACTTTTAATTTTTTTATGATATAATGCTAAAAAATGGGAGGAAATAAAATGAAGATTATATTAGCATCAGCTTCACCTAGAAGAAAAGAATTATTAGGATATATAACAAAAGATTTTGAAGTAATGGTTAGTAATGCAGATGAAAGTTTCCGAAAAGGTTTAACAATACAGGAACAATCAAAAAGAATAGCATACTTAAAAGCCAAAAGTGTATTTGACAATACTACAGGAGACAGAATAGTAATAGGTTCTGACACTCTAGTATTAAAAAACGGTGAACATTTTGGAAAGCCAAAGAGTGAACAAGAAGCTTTTGAAATGATTTCGAGATTACAAAATGATGTTCACGAGGTTATTACAAGTTTGTGTGTAATAATAGAAAAAGATGGAGAACAAACAAAGTTTATCGCTTTTGGCGGTGACGGTGGAACTTATGATATAGGTCTTCAATCTCTTTCTGGTGCAATGGAAAGAGGTCACGATATGACTTATGTATGTTATGATAACGGAGCATATATGAATACAGGTATCCAACGTTCATCAGCAACACCAAGATTTGCAGATACAACAACATCTCCTGCCGGAAGCGTTATTCCTGGTAAGATGCAATCAAGAAAAGATTTAACTTTGATTATGGCATCTCATCATTTACCATATGTTGCTCAAAGTATAGCAGTTGCAAATTTTAAAGATTTGTATGAGAAATCTGAGAAAGCAATTTATACAAAAGGTGCAACTTTCTTAAATGTATTAGCTCCTTGTCCTCGTGGCTGGGGTTATCCAACAGAAGATTTAATGAAGATTAATAAACTTGCTATTGATACTTGTTATTGGCCTTTATATGAAGTTGTTGATGGTGTATTCCATATTACATATAAACCAGCTAAAAAATTACCAGTAGAAGAATTCTTACGTCCACAAAAACGTTTTAAACATATGTTCAAACCAGGAAATGAGTGGATGATAGAGGCTTTCCAAGCTGAGGTTGACAAGCGTTGGCAAGAAATATTAGATTTAGAAGAAATAACAAATAAATCTGCTGAATAATATCTAAAAAATATAGAAATAAATTTAGTTTAATTATTGTAAAAGGTGGTGAAAATAATGGCTTATAAAATTACAGATAAATGTATAGCTTGTGGAGCTTGTGCAGCTAACTGCCCTGTTTCTTGTATAGCTCAAAAAGGAGAAAAATATGAAATTGATCCTGAGCAATGCATCAGCTGTGGAACTTGTGCAAGTGTTTGCCCAGTTGAAGCACCAGTTGAAGAATAGAATACAGTAAAGAGCGCCTTTCAGCGCTCTTTTTTGTTATTTATTTTTTTAATATTCATCTTGGTTATTGTCTACATTTTTTCTTTCTTCTTTTTCTAATTTTTCTAGTTTTTGTAGCTCTTGTAAGTTTTCTAACTCTTCTTTGTCTACATTTTCTGTTTCGCTTCCTTTTGGATTTTTTAAAACTTTTACATCTGCAGCATTATAACTCTTGTAAGTTTTTGTGCCTTCTCTTTCAAATTGTACTTTAACCATTTCTCTTAAAGTTTCTACTGAACAAACTGTTCCTTTTCCATCTTCTGTTTTTACAACAGCTCCAACTTTTGGAAGTCTTTTATTTTTTTCTTCGTATACTTCTTGTTCATATTTTAGGCAACACATTAATCTGCCACAGTTTCCTGATATTTTTGATGGATTTAGTGAAGCACTTTGTTCTTTTGCCATTTTTATTGATACAACATCAAAATTGTTTAGGAAAGAACAACAGCAAAGTTCTCTACCACAGACTCCATTACCGCCTATTTTTCTAACTTCATCTCTTACTCCTATTTGTCTTAGCTCTATTCTTGTTTTGTAAATCGCTGCTAAGTCTTTTACAAGCTCCCTAAAGTCAACTCTTCCATCTGAAGTAAAGCTAAATATTATTTTGCTGTTATCAAATTTATATTCAACATCTACTAAGTTCATATCTAGATTGTATTTTTTTATTTTTTCTTTGCATACATCAAATGCTTTCTTTTCTTTGTTCCTGTTTTCTTCTAAGTGTTTGATGTCCTTATAGTTTGCTAATCTTATTATTTTCTTCAATTCTGTTTGAACTTTATTGTCCGGTATTTCTCTTTTGCTAATAACTACTTCTCCTATGTCCTCTCCCATAGAAGTTTCAACTATGACCTTGTCCTTTGGTTTTAGTTGTATGTATCCTGGGTCAAAGAAATATACTTTTCCAGGTTTTCTAAATCTAACTCCTACTATTGTTTTCATCTATTTCCTCCCATATTTTAAACAACATTTCATCTATACACATATCATAATTTGTGTTTGAATTTAATTTTGTTTTTGCATTATTTATTATGCCTATAATATTTATAAATTTAGATCTATAATCTGCATTCTTCTTTATGTGACTATATACTATTGCTATCATATAATCTAACAAGTCAAAAATTATTTCTTTTGATTTATATAGAACTTCGTACTTATTAATCAACTTTACAACATTTGGAATTCTTCCACTAATCATATCTTTTGTAATTACATCAATTTGATTATACTCTTCTATGTTGTCATTAATTTTTATTAATCTTCCTATACTCCCATTGCAAAGTTCTAATATGCTTTGGCTTGGCTTTTGTATTTCTTGATTTTTGTCAATGTATTCTAACATTTCTTTGCCATCTATATTGACAAAACTTAGCTTTAAACATCTTGATTTTATAGTATTTAGCAATTTGTTTTCATTTGATGTTATCAATATAATAACTATGTATTCTGGTGGTTCTTCTAGTGTTTTTAGTAAGCTGTTTTGTGCCTCTTCAGTCATTTTTTCTGAATTATCTATTATTACAACTTTTTTTGATGACACAATCGGTTTTTGATATATTTTTTCTTGTAGTTCTCTGATTTGTGCTATTTTTATTGAGTTTCCATCTTCTGATATTTCTATAAAATCCGGATTATTGTTTGATATAAATTTTATACAAGAATCACATTGATTACAGTTTTCTTTTTCTTGTGATAAGCATAAGATCATTTTTGCAAATTCTCTTGCTATTTGTTTTTTTCCTATTCCTTCTTCTCCAACAAACAAATAACTATGTGATACTGCATTACTATTTGCAACATTTTTTAATTCTTGTTTTATTTTTGTATTTCCTACAATATTTTCAAAACTCAATACTTTTTCTCCAATTCTTTATATTCTACTCTGCCTTTTCAATTTTTCCCATTTTATTTAAAGGCCAAAATCTTACTGTTACTTTTCCTTCTATCTTTTCTAATGGTATACATCCGAATTTTCTGCAGTCTATTGAATGTTCTCTATTGTCACCCATTGCAAACACACATCCCTCTGGAACTGTGAAGTCTGTAAATACTCCATTATTGCTATTTGTAACAACCGTGTCTTTTAAATATGCAGATTCATCAAGTTCTTCTCCCTTTATATAGACTTTTCCATCCATAATTTGTACATGTTCACCTGGAAGTGCAATTACTCTTTTTATGTAGCTTTCTTTTCCCCACTCCAATACATAGTATGTAAATTTTGAAATTACATTGTTGAATTTTCTTGAATAAATTGCTACTGGTTTAGAGAAATCCACCTCTTTATCTGTCACAACCTTTTTTGTTGGCGCTTCAAATGTAATTATATCGCCTCTACTTGGCATTTGCTTTTTTGTTCTTGGAATTCTATTTAAAATTAGTCTTTCTCCTGGTTTTAAGTTTGGATACATTGACTCTTGTTGAACAACAGTAGGTGTTCCTACGAAATATCTAATTAATAATGCTAATACTATTGCTATTACAATACATTCTATCCATTCTATTATATCTTTTGTCTTTTCACTCATTTATATCTTTCCTTTCGTCCTGCTTTTTTACGGCTGGAATTCTTATAACAACTTCTGTTCCTTTTCCATATTCACTTTTAATATCTATACTACCTTTATTTTGCTCTATGATTTCTTTTGCAATAGGCAAACCTAGTCCTGTTCCACCCATCTCTCTAGTTCTAGCTTTGTCTACTCTGTAAAATCTTTCGAACACTCTACCTAAATCTTCTTTTGGGATTCCTATTCCATTATCTATTATCTTAATATATGCGTCATTATACACAAATCCTACATATATTTTTATTACTCCACCTTCAGGAGTGTATTTTACTGCATTTGACAATACATTTAGAACAACTCTTTCAATACCATTTTTATCTGCTTCTATTGGTGGAACATCTGCTGTTACATAACATTCTACATTTTGCTTTTTCTTTTCAATTTCGATTTCTAGCTTTTCTTGGCATTTCTTTGTAAGGCTTCCTAAATCAAATTCTGACACTTCTCTTTTCATTCTATTTGTGTCATATCTTGATAATGTTAATAGATCACTCACTAAATTTGCCATTCTTCTGCCTTCTGATGAGATTACTGATAAGAATTTCTGCGTAGTTTCTTTGTCATATTCCCCATCTTGAAGTGTGTCCGCATATCCAATAATTGAAGTAATTGGTGTTTTTAGCTCGTGCGATACATCTGCCACAAATTCTTTTCTCATATTATCAAGTTTTACGTGCTCTGTGATGTCTTGTATAACTGCAATTATCCCTGATGACAAGTTGTTTTCGTCTTTGTATGGTGCAAAGAACACGTTTACTGTTTTTTCTCCCACATTTATTCTTTGCTCTGATGGAGTCCAACTTTCTAAATATAATATTGCTTCTTTTTTTATTTCCACATTTAACTTCTTAAATATATCATCAAAATTATCTTCTTTGTCTATATTTAATAACTCTTTTGCAGCTGGATTTATATGCATTACTTTGCCATTTTCATCAAATGCTATAACGCCATCTGTCATATGCAATAATATTGCTTCTATCTCTCTTTTTTGTCTATTTACGTCTGTTAAGTTTTGTTTAAGTTCTCCTGTCATTATCTCTATTATATTGGTAATTGCATCGACTTCTGATTTGCCTCTTTTTTTCTTTTTTATATCTTCTAACCTAATTAATTCTGTATTGTCTCCACTTGCAATTTTTCTTGCTCTGTTTGCTAAGTCCTTTATTGGCATTATTATAACCTTTGATACAAAAGCTCCCATTATTGAAACAATACAAGAAAATACTAATATTGCACTTAATATTAGTATTTTTATTTGCTTCATTTGTACCTCTTGCATAGCTTGGATTTCTTGAAAGCTTGAGCCATCAACTGTATTTGCTAATGTGCTTGACTGGCTTATTATATTCATCGAAAATGCACCCATTCCCAAAATTATTATAATACCAGTAACAAAAAACATTAATAAAATTTTACTTTGTATATTTCTCATAGTAGTTTCCTTTATTTAGATGCTAGGTAGTAGCCTATTCCTCTCTTGTTTATTATGATTTTAGAGTTTTTTGTGCTATCTCCTAGTTTTTCTCTAATTCTGCAAACGGTAACATCTACGGTTCTTATGTCTCCATAATATTCATAGTTCCATACTTTTTCTAAAAGCACTTCTCTTGTAACAGGAATTCCTGGTTGCATTGCTAAGTATTTTACAAGTTCAAATTCCTTTGGTGTTAAAGCTTTTACTTGGCCTTTCACCTTTACCTCTACTTTTTCTAGATCAAGTTCTAAATCGCCAACAACAATTTTGTTGTTTTTGTTTGTTGATTCTTTATCTCTTCTTTCCTTTTCATCATCAACTTTTCTCAAATTTGCTTTTACTCTTGCCATTAATTCTCTTACACTGAATGGCTTAGTGATGTAGTCGTCTGCACCTAATTCTAGTCCAACTATTTTGTCTATTTCCTCGTCTTTTGCAGAAATCATAAGAATTGGCACATTATATGTTTGTTTTACTCTTTTGCAAACTGTTAATCCATCCATTTTGGGAAGCATTACATCTAATAAAATCAAATCTGGTCTTTGTTCTATTGCAATGTTTAATCCCATTTCTCCGTCAGTTGCTTCTAGGGTATTATATCCTTCTTTTTTTAAATTATATACTAATATATCTATAATTGGTTTTTCATCGTCTACGACTAATATTGTTTTTTTGTTTGGATCTAAATCTTCTTTCATAGAAGTACACTCCTTTATTTTATTTTTATCTTTCTTCGTCATCATCTCTTGTTTGTATTGTTTTATTTTGTTGTTCTTCTTTTTCTATTTTTTCTGCCACAAATTGACCTTTTTCATTAACATAGAATTTGTAGTTTTCTTTAAGATCTGCTGCTTCTTGATATGTATCAATTATCTTATCAGCCGCCGGCTTTAAATCTTCCATATTTGTTGTTGATGTATCTCTATCTTCATCTAGTAATTCTCTTGCATTAATAATAAGTTGTTTAGCCGTTCCGTTAAGAGTATCTTTTGATGAAAGGAAGAAGAAATCCTTTGGGTGAATCGTTCTACCATCTGGCAAATTGATAACAGTACGATGGTCTCCTTCTCTATTGATATTGTCATGTATCTCTATCTCTTCTGGATTTTTAATCCCATATGCTTGTGCTATTTGATTTGCCATAACATCCTCATATAAGTCTATTACAAAATCTTTAGAATCAATTATTGTCTTAACTGCTTCTGTATATACTTCTTGTTCTTCCACCATCATGCTTGGTTTGTTTCTTAAGCTTGTGTATGTTTGTATTGCTTGTTCCAACTTCTCTACATTTTCCATTTGCTCGTTTCTCTCGTCTTCTGGTTCATAAGAAAGTTGTTCTTCTATTCCTCTTATTCTTGATTCTTGCTCATTTGCTAACTCTATTGCTGTTTGCAAGTCTTTATTGTAATTTGCTTTTTCTGCCATATTAGAGATTACTGTTTTTCCTATTCCAACTCCTACTCCGCCTAATATGATTCCAGCACCAAAAAATGCTGCAGCTCTTTGTTTGAATGTTTGTTTACTGCTTCTATAGTTTCCACTTCTTCTACTAGGATTATTACTTATCTGTCTTCTTTCCTGTTCCATAAATAAATTCCTCCGTACTTTATTATTTGCATTTATTATACCTCTTGTACTCATACTTGTCAAAGCTTTTTTACAATATTATTGCAATATTATTACTATTTGTTTTTCTGGCAAATATTATGCACAAAAGAGTCGATTTATTTTATTAAATCGACTCTCTTTTTTATATTATTACTTCTATATTATAGATCCCACCATTTTTATTAAGTTTTATTTTTTTCTCTTTTATTTCCTCTCCGTTGCAAATCATCTTTTCTATTTGCTCTGTTACAATTTCCTTGTGATTACTATTTATTACTTTTATATTATACAAACTATTTCCATATTTGTATTTAATTTCGTATTGTTCCCATTTGGTTGGTATATGTGGCAATATCTCCAAATATTCATTTTTAATGTTTAAGCCTAATATATATTTTATACCTGCTACATACATCCAACTACTAGAGCCAGTGTACCAAGTCCAACCACCTCTACCTGCTAAATTTCCTTGACCATATACATCTGCTGGTATTACATATGGCTCAACTTTATATCTATTGCTTCCTTCTTTCGTTCTACTGTGTTCTATTGGATTTATCATTCTAAAATTTTCATATGCTTTGTCATTCAAATTAAGCATTGCTTGTGCAATAATTGTCCAGGTTGCAGCATGTGTGTATTGTCCTCCATTCTCTCTTGTTCCTGGTAGATATGATTTTATATACCCCGGTTCTAATTTACTTTTTTCAAATGGTGGGTCTAGTAATTTTATTATTCCTATTTCTTTGTCTATTAAGTGATTTTCTAAGCTTTCCATCGCTATATACTTTTTGTCATTGTCACCCGCTTCTGAAATCGTTGCCCAGCTTTGAGATATATTATCTATTTTACACTCTTCGTTTTGCAAGCTTCCTAATGTTTCTCCATTATCTGTAAATGCTCTTTTATACCATCTGCTATCCCATCCTTCGGTGTTTAATATTCTCTTTAATTTTTCCATTATTGCTAGATATTTTTCTGCTCTCTCATTATCATTTTTATATTTGCATACTGGTATAAACTTCTTTAATACCTCATATAAGAAGAATCCTAACCATACACTTTCTCCTATTCCTTTACTGCCCACATTACTAAATCCATCATTCCAGTCTCCTGTTCCTATTTTTGGAAGTCCATGTTCTCCAAAGTTTAGCGATTTTTCTATTGCTCTTATGCAATGCATATATAGGCTTTCTTTTGTTTGAGAATCCTTATACAAATCATACCTTTCATTTTCTTCTGGTGCTAAAATTCTTCCTTCTTTATAGCTTATCTCTTCATCTAATATTTGATAATCATTTGTAAAGCTTATATAGTCTTCTGTTACATATGCCAGCCACAGCAAGTCATCTGAAATTCTTGTTCTTATTCCCCTACTTGTTTCTTCGTGCCACCAGTGTTCAACATCACCTTCTATGAATTGATGTCTTGCACTTTTTAGTATTTGTTTTCTTGCTATTTCTGGTTCAATATATTTTACGGCCATAGTGTCCTGAAGCTGATCTCTAAATCCATACGCTCCACCTGATTGGTAGAATCCTGTTCTTCCATATAGTCTTGCACAGATTGTTTGATATATTAACCAACCATTTAATAAAATATTTGTAGATTCCATTGGTGTGTTAACTTGTAATCTGTTTACTAGGTCACTCCAATATCTCTTTATATTTACATATTCATTTTTGCAGTTTCCTATATTTGAATATTTATATGCAATATCCAACGCTTCTTCTTTACTTTCTGCACTTCCTAGTACAAATGATATTTCTTTGATTGAAAAAGCTTCTATTGATACATCTATCATTATGGCCATT
>ERZ779664.802-NODE-802-length-14129-cov-2.789399_pt1 | contig 14129 bp, 14 predicted proteins | sample MGYA00511478_ERZ779664 | MGnify/ENA primary metagenome ERZ779664 (study PRJEB29588, sample SAMEA2160437) | human gut metagenome | biome: human gut; feature: human-associated habitat; material: faeces | place: Denmark | collected 2008/2010 ...
AGGCGTGGTAGGTGTCGACAAGGCCTTTGAGCTGCCACGACGATTCGCCCGCTCCTTGTCCCCAAACTCCATGCACGGGGCAAAACAGAAAGACCGAGAGGCAAAGCCCCGCGGAAAGACGATTGAACGCTTTCATCAGAACCTGCCTTTCTCTAACGTGGTCACGTTAAACTTGCTCTCCTCCATGGGAATGTTGTACGTCGGATTCTTGATTTCGAGAACCGTCTGATGCTCGGTTTGCACGTTGGTCATGTGCATCTTCCGGGCTACCCAGAAGCCCTCTACCTTGGCAATATCCGACATCTCGAGACGACGGTGCAGCTTGCCCATCTTGTCGTAATATTCCACCCTGACAGGTATCAGACAGTCCTGACGTATCAGGGCCGTTTTCCTGGAGTAAATATCACGCTTGTCCTTAGGCAAGGATTCCAGTTTCCAGCACTTCTGTCCGTCGACGGTTTCTTCGCCCAGGAGCGTGTGCGTATCCTCGTCCACGTTGCGGCTGCCCATGTCGTCGTACCCATAAAGTAGTCTTGCTTGGCAGACGAACCGCTGATACGGCGCGTTTTCTTTATGGCGGGCAGATAGAGCCATTTGTCATCGTCCTTGTTTAGCTCATCATAATCCCACGTCAAGAAGCCCGTCCCCTTTACATCGCCGGGATATTGGAAGAACATGATGCTCTTGCGGTCTTTCTTTTCTTTGCCCACATCGATGGAGTAGGAAATGAGCTTGCGTTCGCGCACCGCTCCGCGTTTGTTGATTAACGTCATAACCATTTCAGACCGACGGGTATCGCCGTCGGGACGGTCTTTTACCTTTTGGGCAATCTCTCTGCCCGTTTGTGCGCATGTTGTGGCAGCGAACCCCACCACAAGCATGGCTACTACTGCGATTGATCTCTTCATTTGTCCTTTTTCTTTATAATTGATTCTGATTGATTCGATTTATATTCCGGTCTCCTTCTGCCGTGCTACCATGCGGGCAAATTCGCCGTTTCGGGCAAGCAGTTCGTCGGGTGCTCCTTGTTCTGCGACGGTTCCGTCTTTCAGCACCACGATATGATGAGCGTTGGCAACGGTGCGCATACGGTGTGCGATGATGACGACGGTCTTGTTCTTGATCAACTCCGATATACCGGCCTGTATCAACGTTTCGTTCTCTACGTCCAGACTTGCCGTTGCTTCGTCCAAGAGGATGACAGGAGCATCTTTGAGAAGCGCACGGGCAATGGATATGCGTTGGCGTTCGCCTCCCGATAGCGATTCTCCGTTTTCGCCTATCAAGGTGTCGTAACCGTTGGGCAGCCGGGCGATGAACTCATCGCAACGGGCAAGACGTGCTACCGCTTTCACCTCTTCCTCGGTAGCGTCTTTCTTCCCGATTTTGATGTTGTCCATGACGGAAGCGTTGAAAAGCAACACGTCCTGAAAGACTACGGCATAGTTTTTCAAGAGCATTTCGGGATCTATTTTTGAGATGTCCCGTCCGCCAAGTGTGATCTTTCCGCCATGAATATCCCAAAAGCGGGCAGCTAATTTTGCCGAAGTGCTTTTGCCTCCCCCCGAAGGTCCCACAAGTGCCGTTACTTTGCCTTGCTTGGCAGTGAAAGAGACGTTGCGCAGCACCTGCTTGCTTGTCTCGTAAGCAAAATCGACCTTGTCAAAACAGATGTCGTAACCCTCTACCGTGCAATCCTCATCGCCTTGCTGTGCGGGCATGTCGTTCATCTCACGTATGCGGTCGATACGCACATCGAGTAGTATCAGTGTCGCCATATGGTTGAACACGTCCATGATGGGGTTGTAGATGCTGGCTACAACGAGCAGGAAGACCAAGTAAGTGAACATGTCGATGCTGCCCAAACCAAGTAAATAAGCTCCCGCAATGATAACGCTTGCCAAACCAAGTTTCAGGATAGACTGTGCACTGCCCACAAGCCCCGCTCCGAGAAATTCGCCTCGCTGCAGAGTGGCTTCATATATCTCGAGCTGTTTGTCTAAACGGTCGCAATAGGCTGCCTCTCCGTTGTACGATTTAATCTCCTGCGCCGCTTCAAGCCCTTCCTGTATCTGCTCGGTCGTATCACGCCTTACGTGATAGTACTCCTTATTAGCTTTATCCATAAGCCTTTTTCCTAAGAAGATGACCGTTGTCGCTACCGGTACGACCCCAAAGAGAGCAAGGGCCAGTTGCCAGTTGTAGAAGAACATCCCGGTGGCAATCAAGATAATGCTGATGACAGAGGCGAAGAGTTGTGGAACTGTGTGAGAGAAGAGGGTTTCCAACATGTTACAATCCTCCATCATCGTAGCGGTGAGATCCGAAAGATTCTTTTCTCCGAAGAAAGCCAAAGGCAATTTACGCAGCTTCTCGGCAATGCCAATACGACGGTTGGCACTCTCGGTATAGATTTTCGTGTAGGTGCTCTTGTACTGTATCATCGCAATCACAAAGAGTACCGTCATAAAACAGAGAGCCGTCAGCACGTAGTACCAGAGCCCGTGCGTCGTGCTGTTCCCGGCTTGGATAACAGGGTGCAGGTAATCGGTGATGAACAGAAAGATGAAGATTACCGGCAGCATCAGTGCCAGGTTGAGAAAAAGAGAAGCTATAACCCCTTTTATAAAGGTCTTTGCCCCGTCTTCCGATAAGGTGAATCTGTGTTGAAAATATTTACTAATATTCATAATGTTGTCTCCTGAGGTTTATACCGTCCATGTCACGGTTCGTTGATATTCATTCCACATGCTGTTATAGATGCCGTTTCGGGCTATCAACTCGCTGTGTGTGCCTTCTTCGGCAATCTTGCCTTGTGCTATCACCAGTATCTTGTCGGCATCCTGTACGCTAGTCAGATGATGGGCGATCATCAACACTGTCTTTCCTTTTCTCAGCTCGTGCAGGGCTTTTTGTATCAGGTGTTCGTTTTCGGGGTCGGCAAAAGCTGTTGCTTCGTCCAGGACAACAATCGGCGCATCTTTCAAGATGGCCCGGGCCAAGACAATGCGTTGCTGTTCCCCTCCCGAAAGGAATGTTCCATCTACTCCTATCTTCGTGTTCAATCCGTTGGGTAGCCGGTCGATGATCTCCCGACTTTGGGAAAGGTCTATGGCACGTTGCACGGCTTCATCACTCGCTGCCGGATTACCGTATTTGATGTTCTCCAGCAAAGAGGTCTTGAAGAGTTTTGTATTCTGGAAGACGAAAGCGATGTGGTTCATCAGGTTGTCTTTGGCAATGTTTTTCACATTTATTCCGCCAATCGTCACACTACCTGCTGATACGTCCCAAAAGCGGGGAATGAGTTGGGCAATGGTGGTCTTCCCTCCTCCCGATTGCCCCACAAGGGCAAAAGTCTTCCCTTCGGGGAGGTGGAAGCTGATACCGTCTACGGCATTTTGACCGGCATTGGGATAGGCAAACGAAACGTTCTCGAATGTCACATCGCAAGCGGTGATTTTCTCCGGATTTTCGGCTATTGGGAGTGGTTCGCTACTCGTCAGGTTTTCCACCCGGCTTATGGCTTGATCTGCCAGAAACATATCTTGTTGCAGATACATCACTTTCATCACATTGGTTGCTATCACCGGAGTAATCAGCACATACAGGAACATATCGGTGATGATGGGGGCAATGTTTTCGCTTTTGTTGCCGATAAGCAATATGACTACGGGGACAAGTAGGAAAGCAAAGCTATTGATGGCCACCGTGTAGAGTGACATCGGCTTTTGCCAACCCAGCGTGTATGTGGTAACTAAATCCCGGTAGGCGATGATGCTGTCGTAAAAACGTTTGAAAGAGAATATCGTTTGCTGGAACACTTTCACCACCGAAATACCACGTACGTATTCCACCGCTTCGCTGCTCATATGCTCTTGTGCTCCGAGGTATTCATTTTGGAACGCCTTCTGAGCAGTTGTATTCATCCGTGTCATGATGAAGACAGCCGCCGTGAGGGGGATCAGGCACGCCAGACCAAGTTGCCAGTTGAAGACGAAGATCAATATTATAACCGACAGCGGGGCTATAAAACTCCCCGCCAGGTCGGGCAAGAGATGTGCGACAAACGTGTGGGTTTCAGAAGCATTTTCATCAATAATCTTACGCATCTGTCCGCTGGTATTCCGGTCGAAGAAGCCAAGCGGCATCTGCATGATTTTTCTCATAGCCGTACGTCGCATATTGGTTTCTACCCGGAACGCCGCTAAGTGCAAAAGCATCAGCCCGGCAAAGTAAATGACAAGGCCGGCACCGGCTGTGCCTCCCGCCCACCATGCATAGACGTTGATAGGGATTCCTGAGGCAACGCTGCCAGTCAATAGTAGCGAGCGTACGATAAGCCAAATGAAGATGAATGGCATAAGCGAGAGCAGACCGCTTAATCCCGACAGTGTCAGGGCTATGGGCATAAGCACCTTGCGTTTGCCCATGTAAAATTGAAGTTTCTTTAATGTATTCATATTAATTGATTGTTTCATTGGTTTCTATCTCTTTCCCGAATAACCGGAACTTTTGGAATAACACGGGTGTAACGCAGAGGTCGGCCACGAGTGCCGATACGATACCCGCTACGGAGAGCAGACCCATGTGTATAAAAGAGAGGCCTTCGGAAGTCATGTAAATAGCGAAGTTCGCACATATCACGACACTGGTCAGAATGATTGGTGTCCCGATCGTACGGAACGAGCGGAGAATGGCATCCCGATAATTACCTCGACGGTCGAACTCCAAATGCCCGTGGTTGATGAAGTGAATGGTGTCGTCGACAGCCAAACCGAGGATCATCGGCATAATGGTTGCGGTCATCATATCCAACGGGTAGCCCAGCCATCCCATCAGTCCGCCGACCACCAAAGCCGGAGTGATATTGGGTATCAAACCGATAAGCCCGATGCGTACACTGCCAAAGACCAACATCATTAGGATGCCGATAATAAGGAGAGAGATGGCAAATGAAACCATCTGCCCGCGAGCCACGTACTGCATCATCACGGTAAATTGCGGAATACTACCCACTGTAGTGACAGAAGCTTCGGGGAAGAGCCTGGCGGCATTGGCTGCAATATCGTTCAACTCTCGTTCTACCTCGCCGGAGTCAAAACTGCTGATCTCCACCATCAGGCGCAAACGTCGATAGTCGTAATCGATCCAATATTCCGCTTCGCTACCGCCTGCATTCTCGTAAAGGAGCAGCAGTTGTGCCACCTCTTCCGGATTCGTCGGAATACGATAATAAGCCGCATCTCCTTCGTGCAGGGTTTGATTCAGGTCTTTTAGGATATTCAGCACTGTAGTCGTTCGCTTGGTTAGCTTATAGCCTTCGGCCTTTTGTGCCAGAGAGTCTAAGCGTACAAGCATTGCCGGCGATTTTGTCAAGCCGTCTTCGGGCAGGTCTATCATGACGTCGTAGGTGTAGATGGATCCCAGTTCGCTTTCACCTACTTCCAGCAGATTGTTTACATAGGCTATTTTACGTCCCATGGTGCGTTCTATGTCAAAGGCGGTCTCTATCTTGGTGAATTGATAAATGAGTGCTGCGGTAAGCAGCCCTGCAATCCATAGGATCAATGTGCCATGCCGGAGTACGCTTTCTCCCAAACGCCCCAGTTGATGGTCGAGCCACCGTCCGCCGGTTTCCTGCACTTTGGGATGAGGTTTGCCGTTCTTGCCAAAACTCAACAGCACGGGCATCAGTGTAATGGCAATGAAGAAAGCCAGCATCACGCACGAGGAGGTAGCGATACCAATGAACCGCATGGGCTGCATCGGAATAGCGAGAAACGACAGCAGGGCGGCAAAGGTGGTGAGTGCACTGAACAACACAGGCCAGCCCATTTCCCCCACGGTCTCTTCTACGGCTCGTCGACGTTCTCCGTGTAGAAGGAATTGCCGTTTGAAATAGGAAAAGATATGTATGTTATAGGCTATCGAGACGGCAAACGCCAACAGCATAGGTATCATCATCATACCGCTGTCTATCGTCATGCCGACATATCCCAACAGTCCATACACAATCACAATTGAGCCTGCCGCCGTGATAAGTGGAACGACAACGCCCCGTAGGGAGCGTGTTATGAGTAACAAAATAAGAATGGAAACGAGTGCGGCAATGCCCATCACACGGGGCATCTCTTTGCCAATCCATTTCATCTTCATGGCGGTAACGTAGGGCAAGCCTGTGCCTTTGGGATGGAGCTTTTGGTATTTGTCTTTAGTGATGATATGCTCCAGCTCATTCCCCGTTAGCACTTCAGGAGAAACGGCATTCTTACCTTTATTCCACACTGAATCTTTAGGAAAGGTACGCAACTTGAGAATAATCCACGAGAGCGTACCATCTTTGGAGACAAGCCGCTCGGCAATATGTGGCTTCATATAGGCTTTGCGACGTATCGTTTCCAGACTTGCCGCATCAGTGGGAATAAGGTCAGGCACTATCTGCTCGATAGTCATTCCTTCTTCATTCCCTACCATAAATTCGATGTCAGTGAGCGAAGTGATTTTGTCGGCGTATGAAATGCTATCCATCATTTCGTTCGTGAGTTCGCGGATGAGCTCTAAGTTCTCTTTCATAAACGAATTGTCGCATTGGGTCAGTACGGCGGCAAAATTGTCATTGCCGAATATATCCTTGAATTCTTTGGTCTTGACAAGCATCGGGTCGTCTTCGAGGAAGTAGTTTTCCCACGAAGCACTCACCTTGAAATATCTTAACCCTGTAAATCCTATGGCGAAGACGAGGATAAACAAGCTTAGTACAAGCCATCGTTTTTGTACCATCCATCTGCCCTGACGGGCAAACCAGTCATTGATTCTTTCTATTTTCATATCGTTTGTTATTGGTAAGTTCATTCATTTCAACACATTCAGCAGCGTGACGAGAAATAGCTTTCCACTTTGGGGCTACATATGATAATGGTGACAATGTGCGTGGACACAAGAATGCTCTTTGTGGGCATCATGCACGTGACAACGGCAGGAGTGAGAAGTGTTCATATTCTTTCTTTTTTTTACTTATGTTTTTTATATTACTTAGTCTTGCTAACACAACATCAGCAGGTTGAGTGCCATAACCGCCATGCCTGCTACCAAACCATAGATAGTATGATGGTGCTTACCGTATTCTTCGGCAGCGGGTAGTAACTCATCAAGCGAGATAAATACCATGATACCGGCAATCATCCCGAAAATAACGCCGAAAACATGGTCATTGAGGAATGGTGCCAAGATAAGATAGCCGATGACGGCTCCTACCGGCTCGGCCAATCCCGATAGAAATGAAAGCCAAAAGGCCCGTTTACGATTACCTGTAGCATAATAGATCGGAACGGAGACGGAAATGCCTTCGGGTATATTATGTATGGCGATGGCACAGGCAATAGGTATAGCAATGTTTATATCCTTCAATGCTGCAAGAAACGTAACCATACCTTCCGGGAAATTGTGTATTGCCAGCACCAAGGCTGTCACTACATCGACGCGTAATAATTGAGGCTTTATTTCAGTCTTTCGTTCTTCCTTTAAGCTCATTTCTTCCACCCGATGCATTTCGTGTGGATTTTCGTAGTGAGGAATTAGCTTATCAATAAGTAGAATCAATACGATTCCCCCGAAAAAAGAAAGTGTGGAATGAAGAGTTCCGTCGTCCTTGCCATGTATATTGGCAAGAGTCTGCAAAGAAGAGGCAAACAGATTGGCGAAAGACATATAAATCATTACTGCTGTTGAAAATCCCAATGAAAGAGAAAGGAATGAAGTATTGGTGCGCTTAGCAAAAAATGCAATCGCACTGCCTATCCCTGTGGATATACCGGCAAACGATGTTAGGAAAAATGCTATAAGTACTGGTTGAGACATGGCTATGATGGATTGGAAGTTAGTGCGTCAAAAGAGAACAAAAGTTTGTTTTGTTCAGAAGCAAAGCGAGCCGCTCTTTGCAGGCGGCTCGCTCGGTAGGAGAAACAGTTAGATTTAGAAATAAGACGTTTCATGCTTTTGGCAACTAAGTTTAGTTCGGTCAGTCTGCGGATGTACGATGTTGGTACTTTGATCTTTCGTCCCAATAATTTCTTTGGGCAAAACCTTTCCGATACGGGAGACTGCCCTGCTTTGCGTAACCCATGACTCCTCGCAGAAGAAAAGCCCGTTGACTCCTTGTACGAGTGTTAATTCGTCGTTGCTGATGATGTTGATGATACTCATATGCTGATTATTATTTAGTGATTCTTCTGGAATGACTCGGCGTTCCAACTCCTGCATCAAACGAAACGCTGCCTGACAAGATTGCAGCATCTGTCCATGCAGGCTATAGGTGTGGAGTCGAGCAGAAGGTAGCTGATGCCTATTGTCTCGGAATCAAATACAAAAGAGATTCGATTGTTTACAATCGTACAATCATTTCCGCAAGGCTTGCATTGCAGACAAGACGAGAAACGGATGTTTTGATTAGTTATCTCTTGACAGACAGGATGTTTCAATAGTTCTGCCTTCATCTTTCATTCTTTACATTCATGAGTTTCTTCCATCCTCCCGTGCTAAAGCGAATATACTCACTGATGAAACACTCTATCTCTTCGCAGGAAAGTTCCTTATGTTGCACCACCTCTTTCATCATATTAATCCACCAAGAGCAGGTGAAGTGCATGAAGAACGGAGAAATATCGGTATGTAGTTCCGGATGGAGTCTTCTCATCTTTTCCATATATTCCATCCCTATTGTGGCACTCTTCTCAATCCACTCTTCCAAATAATCTTTGAGGCGAGAATGCTGCGTAGAGAAAAACAGCAAATTTAATTCACTTCGGTAACGAGTTATAATGCCCATAAGCTCCTGCAAAGATGCACGATGATATTCATCTGAGATAAATATGTCAAGGGAGAAATTCTCCGGTCGGTTGTGATCTTCCAGCATCCTGTACATAGCAGCCAAAAGAGGACGCAACACATCAACCAGTAAATCGTCCTTACAGGGATAGTAATTGTATATATTGCTCAGACCAATGCCCGACAACTTAGAAATCTCACGCATAGACACCGACTTGAAGCCCTTTTCGAAAAAAGCTTTCTGCGCTGTTTCCAGCAATAGCTTACGTATATAATCCTTCGTTGTTTGCATAGGTCAGAACATAATTCTTTATTTTATAACGCAAAATTAGTCACATATTTTTTCGGTTGCAATACCTTAAAATGATGATTTTTTTACTTACCATTCCCCATTTATGGTAATTCAGCAAATGAAATTTATAACTTTCAATATGCTACTCCTAATCATATCAAAGCTACAAATACTCACTTATTTACAATCTCTAGCACTCACTTTTTTTTGTTTACTTTTGTCTGTAAACCGCTACTGACGTCATTAAATACATAGTAATATGAGCAAAAAAATCAAAGACCAAGAAGTTCTTTTGGTCAAAGATCAGAAGGACGATAGCCTCCGAGCCGTAGTCGGAGCAGATGGGAAAAGCGGACTGAAGTTGCATTCTTTCAAAGTCTCCTTTGAGAGTGTCGTTGCCAGCGTGCATGTATACCAATAGACGATTACTCACTACCAATATAAGGAAAAGTTGCATGCAAATGAAATTTATCATACGCCATGCAACTTTGGAGCCAATTCATAAGAAGAGGAGCTAACGGAGAAAAAGAACTTTTTCAGTGCCCTCAGATTTCGGGCTTCCTTTTTTATTTACCTTCAACAACTCCAAATATTCTTATTACATCAATCTTCGATAGTACATACACTTACACGGTTCCAATCCGGTTCGGTAAACATGTCACCTACTCCCTGATCTTCGGCAGTAATACGAGACGTATTAATCTTGTATTTATTAACAAGGATTGTTTTTACAGCTTCTGCACGTGCGGTAGCAATTTTTGCGTTGATCTCAACATTGCCTTCTGGAGAAGCGTACCCTTTAATAATGACTTTTGAATCGGGATATTTCTTCATGTAGGAGGCTACACGTTCCACATTCGGTAGCTGTGATGCATCCACTGATGAGCGACCTTGTCTGAAAGTAATGATAGATTCCGGAACGCGGGCAGTCTTGACTACTGTTTCAATGGGAACGACCTTTGTACGACATTCTTCCAACTCTTTATGCAAACCGCTAATTCTTTGGTTAGCATTGTTTAGTTCTCTGTCACGACTGCCCACCTGTTCGCGAAGTGCATTAATAGCAACATTCAAATCATCAATTTCGCTCTGATTGTAGACTTTTACTTTAGTAAAGTAATGATTCCCAGTACTCATCTTGAAGTGATAAGTCAATCCGGCAGTCAGTTCAAATGTTGCATTGTTTGCATTGAAACGACTCTTTGCCTGATTAAAATCACCTTGCATATCATATACGATAGCGGGCTTAATTCCCAATGTCCATGCTTTTGTTTCACCGAGGTTGAAATTAAGATTCAATCCGAGACGGGTAGACCATGAATTGTCATCTCCTTTACCATTTACATAATAATGCAACCACCCCATTCCGGCAATAGCTTCTATCTCAAACAAACGAGGTTTGCCCCGATAGCTTGCAAATAGATTTATTAAGTTAATTTTACTTAACAAGCTGACATCTAAAACATCAAAAGCTGTTTTACTCGGAGTTGTATTGATATATCCCATTCCCTGAAATTCCAAACCGAAAACTAGGAGTTAATTGTTTGGATATTCCAACTCCGAAACCGGGACGCATCCCTTTAAAGAAAGAGGCGTGAGTGAGAGGGGTAACTGCTCCTGCATTCACTCCTACAGACCAATTGTCCATAAACTTTGTTCCTTCTACAACTGATTGGGCATTTACAATAAATGTTCCCAAAGTAAAAACTAATAAAATAGCAATTTTCTTCATAATCTATTGTTTTATTTTTTTCGAATGCAAAAGTAAAAAGATTGCAGAGCTTTTTAGTTGTAGGACAAAAGAATAAATCTAATACATTGATTTTTATTTTACTTATAATCAGTAGTTTGCAAAAATGGTTCAATTAATAATCTAACACATATCTAACACCCTTGATAAAATTCAAAAAAGCACTTACACTTACACCTTTAGGGTAGTCAAGTTTATTTTTTAACAACAACGAGTGAACTGATACTTTTACTCTGAATAGCAATAACTTACTGCTATTTTGTACTATTACGATTATACATATTATATAATATGCTAATAAGCAATTATATATTGTTAGGCCCAATAAAAAATATATATAAATAGCGAGCGATAATCATATAAGTTAAAGAATAATTTATATTGGTAAAATATTCCTAATCGCCCATGCAAAAAATAAAACACATTATTATATTCGCAATATGAAATGTAAGATTATAATTGGACTATCAGCTATTCTCTATTTTACAGGTTGTTATAACAGGGAACAGACCCCTCGCCTTAGTGAGGCTGAAAAGCTAATGCAGAACAACCCGGATAGTGCATTAGCAATACTACAAAAACTCAAACCAGAAGGCAACCGGGCTGAACAGGCCAGATATGCATTGCTCTATTCCGAAGCTTTGGAAAAAAAACAAATGAAAGTTACTGACGATTCATTGATCCGCCAGGCTTGGCAATATTATAAACATTACCCCAAAGATTTACGTCACCAGTGTAAAACTCTATATTATTGGGGAAGAATTAAATTACGCACAGGTGATAAACCGGGAGCATTACGTCTTTTTCTCAAAATAGAAGAGAAACTGACAGATACCGATGAATCTTATTACAAAGGGCTTTTATACAGACAGATCGGTGAAGTATATTATAAACAAATGAACTACAGCCGGGCATATCATTATTTCCACGAAGCCAGAAATAATTTCCGCCAATCGGGTGATATCCAGGAGGAGACAAAGGCAACCCTTGACATGGCAGCCGCTACTTTTCACTCAAAAGATATAGAAAAAGCAATAAGGCTGTATTCGGCGGCTCTTGACTTGGCCGATGAACATAATAACAGTAATCTGATAGAAGTCAGCCTTACTAATCTTGCATCACTATATGTGATATCCAAACGGCATATATCCAATGACCTGTTACAGCGAATCGAACTTTCCGCCCGACAGGATACGGTATATGGATATCACACATTGACAGATGTAAGTCTTTTGAAGAATCATATAGACAGTGCACGGTATTATCTGGAGCTTGCAAAGGCGCACACTACTGATATTTGCGACATGGCAGAACTACAATACACTGCATACCATATCGAAGTGCAGGCTAAAAATTTTGAAAAAGCAACGGACAATGTACATCGCTATATCTACTTGAACGATTCAATAATGCGCTCAAACATGCAATTCTCCGCCGGTATGGTCGAGCGGGACTATTTTAAAGAGCGAACAAAATTCGCCCAATACAGAATGAAAAACCGGACTGTCTGGGAAATAGCTATAGCAGCCGCTACCTTTTTTATTATTGGAATTGCCTGGTATATCGTCCGCCAACGTTTACGCATGCAACGTGATCGTACCAACCATTATTTGTTATTGACAGAGAAAGCCAATTCCGAGTACAAGGCTCTTACTGAACGCGTGAAAGAACAGCAGACTACGGAAAGTTATTTAAGAGGATTGGCTGCTTCACGCTTTGACATTGTCGATAAACTTGGAAAGACCTACTATGAACGTGAAAATACAACATCGCAACAGTCAGTCATATTTAATGAAGTAAAGCAGATAATTACAGATTTTGCAGAAAGCAATGAAATACTGCAAGAATTGGAAAAAATCGTAAACACTTGTCATGACAATGCCATGTACAAGCTCAAGGAAGATTTTCCAACTATGAAAGCTTCCGACACCAGGTTATTATGCTATATTTTTGTAGGATTTTCACCGCAAGTAATTAGCTTATTCATGAAGGATACGGTGGCTAATGTATACGCTCGCAAGTCACGGCTCAAATCACGTATTAAATCTACGGAAACAGCTAATAAAGAATTATTCTTAAGCCTTCTGGGATAGGTATTTCAACTTTATACTAGGTTCCAATGACTAATGCATCATCCGGTAATTAAATCTAGAATATGTTCAGATTGTTTTTGCCATAATACCGGAATGATGTAATTGTAGAATGGTTTTGTCATGGAGGTAAGCCATAACAGGTTTAATTCTCCTGGGAGGTATGTCCGGAAAGTATGAAGATGCTTTCATTATAATATCTGTTACTATTCCAGTCAATTGTCAGAAACTTATTGATTGCCCTATATTTTTTAAGGTTGTAAATCATCTGTTAGCGTCGTGTTAGAAAAATAAGAAGAACGAAGTCTTTATGTTTCTGTATTATAATGTTTTATGCAATGCGGACGTTAGATTTGTGGTTTCATTTTGTAACTCGTGATTTATGTGTTATTACTTTTGCAACCAGGAAAAACAAAACAGATGTGATAATATAAAACTGTTTCTTGTTCATTAAAATACTTCATTTTTACAGGTTGCACGTAGAATAAGAACAGTCTTATTATGATGACACAGCTTTTCATCCGTTTACTTTGGGTGCATGTTTTGTTTATCCACTTAAAGTTTGAGTTATCCTAGTTTGAATTATGAATTTGAATAGAAAAAAGTACTTTTTATGTTTTGCCTGTGTCTTGGCCTGCCTTGTGTATTCAGACAAGGTTTCCGCGCAGTTTTATTCTGTCAGAACCAATCTGGTGGGTTTAGGTACGGGGAATCTGAATGTGGAGGGTTCCATGGCTTTTTCCACGCATTGGTCCGCCCATCTTCCCGTACAGTACAATCCTTTCCGTCTTTGGGATGACGGCAAGCTTAAAAACTTCACAGTCCAGCCTGGTGTGCGTTATTGGATGCGCGAAACTTACGGAAGGGGTTGTTTTATCGGGCTCCACGGTGTGTTCTCCATATATAATGCGGGTGGTCTGTTCGGACATCGCTACCGTTACGAAGGCACAGCTTTCGGCGGCGGGCTTTCTGCGGGACTGGTGCGCCCCCTTTCGCGTCGCTGGAATCTGGAGTTCGAACTGGGTCTCGGTGTTGTCTGGGCCGACTGGGAACGTTACCGTTGCGTGAACTGCGGTAAGCGTACCGGCAAGGGCTCCGGTGTCTATGTGACACCCACACGTACCGCCGTTAATCTGGTTTATCTTTTCTGAAACCATCTTATCTGTTGAAA
>ERZ779664.807-NODE-807-length-14087-cov-5.681799_pt1 | contig 14087 bp, 14 predicted proteins | sample MGYA00511478_ERZ779664 | MGnify/ENA primary metagenome ERZ779664 (study PRJEB29588, sample SAMEA2160437) | human gut metagenome | biome: human gut; feature: human-associated habitat; material: faeces | place: Denmark | collected 2008/2010 ...
GCTGCTCATAAAAGCGGCGTTAAATTTAAGGGTAGGCGCAGTATTTGACGTTTACTGGTATATTTCTTCAGGACAGTTGCGAAAGTCCCATTGTCCCTGGCAGTCTGTAAGTCCAATAATAGATCGGGAAGTCGTACATACCGTACTGAGCAATAGTGCTTGCATGCTTCCATGCCAAAGGCACAGGCCATATAAGTTTTACCACTCCCAGTTGCTCCAGTAATAAAGATGTTCCGGTATTCTGTAATGTATTCACAGATTGCCAGACGGTTGATCAGTGCTTTGTTCAGCTTTCGTCCAGAATGGTAATCGATCGCTGCGATGCTGGCATCTGGCTGTTCAAACTCAGCCTGACGGATCAGTCTTTTCAGACGATTGTTTTTACGGTTGCTGTATTCGACATCAACAAGCATGCCGAACCGATCTTCGAATGGAACTTCCTTCATTGCAGGATCATCTATCTGGATGCGGAATGCATCTGCCATAGCAGTCAGACGCATTTCAATAAGTTTATCGATTGTACTTTGATTTGTCATGCTTGTTTACCTCCATAGTATCTGGCTCCTCTGGTTATGCCGTGTGGTTTTACTGCCTGAGATGATTCTGATCCGGTATCAGGTTCATCCTTTGTTGCGGCCAATAGATTTTTGATACTTTTATAGCTGGGTTTACCGGAATAAGAGAGCGCCGTGGCGCAGACCTGTTCCAGTTTTTCTGGCGAATGTTTTTCTGCCAGTTTCAATAATCCCATGCAGCTTCTGTAGGATTGCTGTTCAATCCTGCCGGAGGTAAGTATTGCATCGACAACCTTACTTGTGTTAATTCCAATCGAATCAGCCCACTTACGGAACCGTTCACCGTTCCATTCCAGATATTTCTGGTGTTCCGGTGGCATATGTTCTGTCACTGTAGAATACTGACCGCTTCTTCCATAGAGCCGTCTGTGAGAGGCAATACGATTGTGATTATAAAATATTTCAACCGTTGTATCTGTTATACGCACATCAACCTTATTTTTGATATACTGATAAGGCACGGAGTAGAACATTCTGTCTACTGCGATGTGATAGTTAAACTGGACGGTGGCTTGTTTCCACTCAGCCAGTTCAAAAGGTGTAGCAGGCAACGGCGCCAGTAATGGCATTTCTTCCCCAAGAAATAAACTGAGTCTGCTACATTCCTTTTTCTGGAATTTACGGGCATTGTAGGCATCCAGTTTTTCACGGATTGAAGCATTCAATTCTGCAAGAGAGAAAAACTGCTCATTGCGAAGGGCTGCTGTTATCCATGTGGATATCTTTCCTACTGATCCCTCTACATTCGGTTTATCCTTAGGTTTCCGGACTCTGGCCGGAAGGATGGCAAGATTATAATGTTCTGCCATCTCATGATAAGTTGTGTTTAAGGCAGTGTTGTACCAGTCACTCTTTTTATGATTCACTGCGGTTGTACAGTTATCAGAAACGAGCATAGGTGTGACACCGCCAAAGAAATCAAACATCTGGACATGAGCTTTGATCCAGTTGTCGGTTTTCTCATTCATATATGCTTTTACAAAAGCATACTGACTGTAAGTTAATACACCTACAAATATCCATGCATCCGTGATTTCCCCGGTGTCCGGATCAATGATGTGGGCAGGATCACCGGCCCAGTCAACTTCAATCTGTTCACCTGGTTTTCTGGGGATATGCATGGTAGCCCTGCGTTTTTCTTCATCCTTCTGGATATAGTAGCAGAACTGAGAATACATTAGAGGCTCTTCGCTGCTCATGCGGCACTCCTCGCAGTATTCTACCCAGAGAAGCTTTTTGTTTACGCCGTTCCGCAGAAGTTCTTTGCGGATGTAGTCAAAGTTTGGCATGCATTTATTCGTTGCCGACTTATCCTTAGGAAATATCAGCTCCTCTAGTGCGCTGTCGGTCATGTCGAAATCCAGCGGCCATGAAAGATTGATTTCCGCTGCCTTTTTCAAAACCTTAGCGACTGTGTTTCTGGATACACCGCAACTCTGTGCGATGTTCCTCTCACTGAATCCTAAGCTTTTCAAGCGTAGGATTTCACGATACTTGGTCATAACTTACGACCTCCTTTATCTGTATTCACACCAAAGGTGTGTATTTACAGTATAAAGGAAATATATGTAATAGAGCCCAATAAGGCGGCTCTGAATTACCGGAATATATGGCGCTCATTCTCCGGAATGGTGGCTCTCAAAGTCCGGACAGGTGGCTCAGAGATCCCCGGAATAATCAGTGTGGTTATCCCACACGGTAGCTGCTCGGAAAATGCACACCGCTACGAGGTGAGTAGCAGGCAACACGGCGGAGACTGTGGCAAAGATACAGAAAGTATGGGAGGACTTTAATAATGAAAATTATACATAAAACAGACACGTGGCCTCCTAATGCAGGTGACTATCAAAGTTGTTTGGTATTATATGATGATAGATGGAACGATTATTGTTACATGACAACGTTTCATGCGGTTTTTTGTGATGCGGAGGGAGAGTGTATAGAAATTGGCGATGTGAAAATCTATTATTCCGACTACGACAAAAAGCGAACTGACACCTATGGGAAGGCTGTCGCTGGGGTTATTGACAGAAATATCATTCAACTAGGGGAGAAATTTTGTTCCCTTGGTCAGACGTTGAATTATTATCAAAGATTAAAAAATAACTGTCCAGATGATTATCTTGACATTTTGAAAAGATTGAATGACATTGCAATCGACCATGATTTAAGAAATAAATTTATAGAAGAGGATGGAGTTCAGACATCGCTTCTTCGGGATTCAAGTGCAGAAAAGGCTTTGAACGAGGCTGAATTGTTATTAAAAACAAATCAATTGCTTGAGAAAGATGTGTCATTTAGCTATTTTGCAAAAGTGCCTTATAATACAGATAGAACGCAATTCTTTTTCGATTTTAAGAAAAATAAAAATCTTCCGTACAGAATAAATGCATTGATTGGAAAAAATGGCGTAGGAAAGACACAAATCCTTTCGCATCTTGCGGAATCACTTAGTGGACTTACAGGAAGTGTTTCAGAAAAAGAAGAATCGTTTAAGGGCAAGCGTCCACCTGTGGATAAGGTTATATCAATTTCATATAGTGCCTTTGATGAATTTCGTAAGCGTGTGGCAGAAGGAAATGATTATAAAGACAACAGTTACGCATACTGTGGAATACAGTCTGAACATGGGACTTTATCTCTAGATGAACTGAAGCACAATTTTCTTAAAGCATTAGAAACCATTCGCCAGAGGGGGCGTTTGGAATCATGGAAAACTATCATGCAGGAGTTGATTGAGAAAGAGCATCTTGATTTGATTGAACAGACAGTAGAAGGTGAGATAGATAATATTCATTGGAGTTCAGGTCAATATATACTGCTCTGTACAATGACTGAAGTAGTGGCAACAATTGAAAAAGAATCTATTTTATTGTTTGACGAACCAGAGTTGCATTTGCACCCTAACGCAGTTGCCAATACGTTGCGGATGCTTTATAGATTGCTTGAAGAATTTGATTCTTATGCGATTTTTGCGACACATTCGCCTTTAATTGTTCAAGAAATACCTTCGAGATATGTGCAGATATTGTCAAGAATTGATAATGTTCTTATGGTGAGAACACCGACATTGGAATGCTTTGGAGAAAATGTTACGAATATTACAAATGATATTTTTGATGTAAATGGATCAGAAAGCAATTATAAGACAATTCTAAATAATCTGAGCAAAAAGATGAGTTTGGAGGACGCTTTAGAGATTTTTAACGGGGCGTTGTCTTTTAATGCGATGATCTATTTAAAAGGCTGTTACAAGGACGAATAAGAGATTATGAATCAGTTGAGTGAACCAACGATAAATAATGAAGAGGTATTCGAGAATGTGGCCCAAAGCAAAACATACAAAAATGATCATTGTAAGAAATGTAGTATAATGCAAAAAGATTGCAAAGTGTGTAGCTATGGGAACCGGGGAAAAATGCTGAATCTAAAAGATAAGGTTTTTCAGCGATACCAATTTTATTTTCAGAATAAAAATACATTACATGAAATAAGACCTATAAAAATGATGAATCCTGATGAAGTGCAGTTGATGGAGGATTCTTATAAAACAAGCAAAGTATTCCAAACGGTAAAAAAGCAACTGCTTGACAATGTTCCCAAAGAACGCAGAGGTGTATGTCCGTTTTGTATGATTTCAGAACCGACAACAATGGATCATTATTTCTCAGAAAGTGAATATCCTGAGTATATTATATTTGCTCCTAATTTGGTTCCGTGTTGCAGTCATTGCAACAGTGTAAAGGGAAAACGATTGTTTCTGAAAAATGAAGATGAGATAAAAAGAACGGTTATCCATTTTTATTATGACGTTCTTCCACAGACGAAATATCTTAAATCTACATTTTATGTGACTGATAAAATCCCACAAATTTCGTTTTGGTTAGAATTCGAGAATGAGACAGAGATCACGGGAATTATTAAGAAGCATTTTGAAACATTACATCTGCTTGAACGGTATCGGGAACGAAGCAATGGTATTTTATCTACAGAATGTGAAAATATCAGAGTGTGCCTAGTGAATGGTTTCTCAGTAAAGGACTGTGTTAAATTATTGAGATGCAAAGCACAATCTTCAGAAAAAATATTTGGTAGAAATTACTGGGAAGCATGTATTTACAGAGCGATGAGCGAAAGTGAAGACCAATTGATGAAGTTGGTAGAAAACTAAATGAACAAAGGAAAGCGGGAAAGGAGCAGCTTATGGATCAAGAACTATTCAATCCACAGTCTTCTTCGAGTTCAAAGCATTCATACGGGTTTAGATGACCTGTAATTCTACTATATCGGTACTTTGTTTCAGTCGCTCCGGGAACATTGTCTCAGTCTAGTAGATATCAGGTCTGCTCTACCACGTCAAGGGTTCACTAGTGTCATGTTCACATGCCTTTAAATGTCTAACTTAGATTTGAATGTAAGGTAGTCAAGAGTGAATGTCTCCTTGCGTCCTTGTGGTTTCGTAATACCATACTGTATCAACGGAATAGCCGTGCCATTTAAGCGGAATTTGCATGTAGAAAGATACTGATTATGGTGCGCTTATATTTAAAAAACTAAAAATGTATGCTATAATACATATTAAGTAAACAACAGAATAGTGTGACTTAATATGCTATTTTATTGGAGGAGATCTTTTATGTCTGATTTAAAAATATCTGAAATGCAAAAAATGCAATACGAATTATGGGAAAAACACAAACACGAATGGAGTCCGATGGAACCAGAATATGGACGCAACTTTTTTTGTGGATGATTGAAGAAATAGGAGAAGCAATTTCCATTATCAAAAAAAAGGGAGAAGAAAAAATAATGACTTCAGTACCTGTTAGAGATGCATTCGTTGAAGAATTAGCAGATGTACTAATGTATTATAATGAAATTCTTCTTCGTTACAATATCTCTCCTAGAGAGATATCTGATGCATACCAACTGAAACATAACAATAATTTATCTAGAAACTTTACAAAAGAACGATCTGATTATTTGGAGAAGTAATATATGAAAGTAATATTAAGTCGTAAAGGATTTGATTCATCAGCTGGTGGTTATGCAAGCTTTATCTACCCTAATGGAAAGATGCAGTCACTGCCTATTCCAAGCACCAATGACTCAATTCGATATTCTGAAGTAACCAGTCTATATAAATATGCAAGTTTATATGAAACTATGAAATCTGTAAATCCCAAAATTCGAAGCAAAAAAATGGTTGAATTAACTCAAGACACAACATGTCATTTGGACCCAGATTTAGATGAGAAATCCCTGATCCGTCCGGTTGGGTGGCGAGGATGTTTTGGGCAGTGTAACGCTGCACAAACTGTTTTAGCAAAAAACAAGGTTGGTCATAATGATTTATTTCTGTTTTTTGGATGGTTTAAAAACTATATAGAAAATGAAAAATCTTCCTTAGAATCAGGAGAAGGTAAACATGTGATATTTGGATATCTTCAAATTGACGAGGTATTATATACCAAAGGAAATAATATTCCTGAGTGGTTGCAAAGACATCCTCATGGTACTCCTGTACGATCCGAAAGAGATAATAATTGCATTTATATTGCACGCAAAAGTACATCATGGAATGCCTTGCTTCCAGGATATGGGATTTTCAAGTATTCTCCAGATCTTGTTTTAACCAAGGAGGGGTATTCTCGAAGCAAGTGGAATCTTCCTGATATTTTTAAAAATGCAGATATCGGATATCATAACTCCAATTCATGGAAAGATGATTATTTTCAGTCTGCGTGTAGAGGACAAGAATTTGTTATCCAGGATAATGATGCAATCGAAGAATGGGCAAAAAATATTATTAATATTGGAGTAAGACATAATGGGGTTATATGATCGGGAAATTGAACAAGAATTACTGGCATTTTGTCAAATAAAACCACAACAGTTAGATTTCACTAATATAAAGAATATCTACGACGAGATGAAAAGAAATATATTGGTTGAGGTCTATATTCCAGATGTTATCCATCAGTTAGAAGATATACAAAACGCTCCATCGTTCCAGAAAGATGCGTTAATAAATCAGTATATAGATGATTTGCATCACAAGGTACCGTTACCTTCAGATATTATCTCGTATTCAAATACCATAGTAGCGGCAATAGCCTACTGGATAGAAAAATGTACACCGTATACAGTTGAAGAAAGTGTCCATATTATTTATCAAGTATACCAAAAGAAGAATAAACAATACGGCGATGCATGGTTCAAACATGGAGATGTTGGAATATGTCGAGATATGGGAAGAAAGATGTTACGCCTTGTTAATTCTGACAATAGCAAGGATGATTTAACAAATACTTTTTTTGATATCATTGATTATTGCGCCTTTATGAATGTATATCAAAAATTCATTAAAAAGATCAAATAGGAGATAATGCTAATGCAAAAAGAAATAATAGAATTAATCAAATCCTTGATAAAAGATACTGCTTTTGGTGAAATTACCTCAGAAACAGAACTGATTGAAAGTGGCATTTTAGATTCCTTTGCACTGATAACAATGATGACAGAACTTGAAAGCAAATATCAAATTGAAATATCTGATGAATATTTCGAAATTGATAATTTTAAAAATGTAAATAAAATAGTAGAAACGGTATTGATAATCAAAGGAATGTAAATGCCTATGTTTGCAAGAAGAGAAAATGAACATTATGATTATCCACAGTTGTCGATTTTCAGAAACAACCCAAGTGTTGATCAACGCAGTTTTTTAATATCAAGTGCCCAAAATCATGAAGACACCATGATTTATATACATATCCCATTTTGTACTAAAGAATGTATATTTTGCAATTATTATAAAACAGCAATTTCAAAAAATATTTTAAAAGAATACTTCAACTGTTTACATATAGAAATCAAACATTATGCTCAGTTGATTTCGCAAACTTGTCTTAAATTGGCTGGCATTCATTTTGGTGGCGGAACACCATCCATTGTACCAATTAAATACTACTATGAATTATTGGAGCACATAACAAAGTATTTTGATATCAGTAACTGTCAAATATCTTTTGAAGGTAACGTATTAAGTTTACTTCGAACTGACTATATTTCACAATTACATAAATTAGGAATTAATAGGGTAAGTTTTGGCGTTCAAACATTCAACATGGATATTCGATCAAAGTATGGTTTATTCTCTTCTACTGAAAAAATTCGAGAAGTTGTCTATGTTTTGCACGCTAATGATATTAGTGATATAAACACTGATTTGATGTTTAATTTTCCTGGTCAATTACCAGAAAATGTAACTGACGATATTCATACACTGTTTGAAATAGACGTGAATTGTATTGATTTATATTCATTAATCGTGTTTCCTAATACAAAAATGCAAAAAAGAATGGTTGCAGATGGAGATTACTTAAGTTACATAAATCCTTACAATTTAAGAGCATATAATAGGACATTCTTAGAAATCCAAAAAAATAAAGATATTTTCTTTCTTATGTCGAATACAATAACTAGAAATCCAAATTATGAAAATAAGAATTTGAACATAATGCTAGGAAATAATACAAGAAATGGTGGGAATGTTATTGGAATTGGTGCGTCTGCTCGAGGATATATTAATTCCTTTAAATATAAAAATTATGTAGATATTCAGGAATATTTATCTGCAGTAAAAAAGAATGGAGTTGGAAACCAGTTACAATCCGTGTTGTCTTCTCAAGAATTAGAAGACAGACTATTGGTCATGTTCCCTAACTTCACAAAAATTAACAAAATTAATTTGAACAATCTTCACGATAAAAATGTTCGTTTGATTAACGAGTACTTACAAAACAATATCTTTTTAGAAGATAATTCATTTATATATATAAATCCAAAGTATTATTATTGGGCGGGCAACATATCATCCACTTTCTATTCTTCGAAACAGAAAAAAGATATGCTTATGGATGTGTTGCAAAACAGAAAAGAAAATTTAAATATGTATAATCAAGATAAAATGAACATCTAAAACAATAAAGTAGGACAGTCTACCATGAATGAAATTAAAAGAATAATATTTGAAGAACAATTAGATAAACATAAATCCGAAGCATTAAGAAAAAAAATTTGGTATTTATCAGATTATTTGGAATCATTTTTGTTATTATTCAATGATGATGATTTGTGTATTGGAATGGAATATGTAATAAATTCCAAATATGAAGAGGCATTTATCAGATATCTGCACTTTATTATTAAACATGATATTATAGGTTTAAAAAATGTTACAATGCCTATTATTTGGAGCCATGATAATGATCATACTGCAACGGCGGGAAAAGAACTAAAAAAACTAATAGATGACAAATACCTTCATTTCCACGGAGAAGGTCAGATTAGCATGAATAAAAAACTTCTTGATTTAATGCATTTGTTTGATTGTATAGCTGGTGAATTATCTCGATACGTATTTCATGCTGATGAATACCAATTTCCGACTCTTTTAAGAACAGATGTATTAAAAAAAGCTGGTTACTTTAATTCTTTTCCTAATTTGTGGATGTCTGTTTACAGATTGAAAAATGAGTATTCTGTTTTTTCTGCTGTAGAACATGAAGATGGCGAAATAAGTGATTCTTTATTACCTTCTGTTGCTCATTTTATGCCATATAGTTTACCACCAACAATGTGCTACTATATTTATGATATGTTTTCTGACTCGGTAATAGACCATAACCAAGCGATTACTACATTAGGAAAATCATTTAGATTCGAGAATAAGTATGCTGATGAATATGGACGTTTATGGGATTTTTCAATACGTGAGACTGTTTTTATGGGTGACAAGACCTATGTTTCAAACCAACTTGATAGATATCGTTTGCTGTTCTGTAAGCTTCTTGAAAAACTTGATATTTCCGGACATTGTGAATACGCAAGTGATCCGTTTTTTATGACAAAAAACAATTTTATGAGAATTAATATTCAAAAGATGAAAAAAGTAAAATCTGAAGTTCGTCTCAAAATTGAAGGTGATAACACTCTTGCTATTTCCTCTTTTAATACACATGGTCAATATATTGCCAAAAGTTTCAATCTGTTTGCGAACAATAATTATGATAAATATATATTTACCGGATGTATAGGAGTTGGATTAGAAAGATTTGTTCTTGCATTTTTAAGTCAATACGGACACGCTATAGATAATTGGCCTCCGATAATAAGAGACAATTATAAAGATGTTTCCGAAAGTAAGGTGCGTCAAATTTTTATTGATCCTATATTAACTACAGATTAAAGACATAAGGAGATTGTATGTTTCAAACCATTGACGAATTGTTTCAGTATATCAATGCAAATTATGCAAATATTGTTTGTAGCAAAGACTCTATTAAAGAAGTATGGAGGAATGCTGGCACACTAGGCGTTTTTTCTTGTCAGCAGGAAGGGTATTCTAAATATTTACTAGATAAACTATGTGAGTATGATATTTATGATTTTCCGTTTTGGTTACAACGAGAAGTGATTCTTTACTTACTTAAACGGTATGGGACAGAAAGTCAAAAAAACAAATACCTTGAAGGGTTAGAATCAGGCGATATTATAGCATCTCTTGCTTTAACAGAAGAATCAGGTGGCAGCGACTTTAAGAATATCCGTTCTTTTTTCAATGCCATTTCCTCCACATTGTCTGGTGAAAAAAGATTTATCACTAATGCAGCATTTGCTGATATCTTCTTTTTTGCAGCCAAGAATTCAGATGAAAAAATTGGCATATGGATTATTGAATCAAGCAAAGACGTTATTATTAATCCAATTAATAGTATACATGAGATATCTGCTTTGGGATTCTCTGAGGTGAAAATTCAAGACATATTAGTTGAACCATCTATGTTACTAGGTAATATGGATAACTGTCTTTTGTATGTTGTAAAAGCATTATCTTTTGAACGTTATTGTTGCGCGTATATGGCTTTTCAGATGTCAGCAAAGTTATGGGAACAAAACTTGAAGTGGATAAAAAAGCGAGGAACATTATGGGACAAGCAGAGCGTTAAATTTAAAATGGCTGAATTTTCTTGTTCTATAAAAAGTTTGAACATATATTTTGCTTCATTATATGGGAAATTTGAAAGAAAAAGTAATATCTTTAGTGATGCAGCAATGTTAAAATATCAAAGCGTCAATTTGGCACTAGAAATTACTCAATTCTCAGCATTGTTGCGGGCAGGTGAATTTGCTTCTTTAGATATTGATAAAAATGTGAATCAAATGTATAACACCATAATGACATTAGCTGCTGCTGGTGGAACACAAGAAGTTATGTTACGCATTATTTCCGAAGGACTATAGAATGATATGTTTAGATATTAAACCTATTAACGATGAGAGACTAACATGTTTTGAGCGTCCATTATGTGTTGTTGCATCTTGGGTAAATAGAGATTATGAGCCCCTTTTTTTAGGAGGCTTTTCATTCTCCCAAAATTACGTAAAATCATATAATTGTGTTGCTGAAGTTCAGGACATGCTTGTGTTAATGAAAACGTATACTAATACTACTGGGATTAAAGTAAATATATGCCCTAAAGATAATTTCGATTACTTTCAATCAATTGTTATAAATATGTTAAAACATGGTCTTCCAATTATGACTTTTATCGATTCATATTGGTGTCCCTGGTATCCTTCATATAAAACCAGTCATATAAAACACTATATTCTGATTATTGGTATTAACGAAGAGAATAATGAGTACTACTGTCTGGATCGATATGATGAGACAAATTATATTAGAATATTGCCTTTTTCCGATATAGAAAATGGAAGAGGTGAATATTTCACTTTTTATGTAAAACCTGATTTTTCACCTTATTTGAATGATTATATAAAAATACTGCGATCAAACTTGCTTAGTGTTAACAATAGTAGTTATTGTATGTGGAATAACATGCTTAAGTTCAAACAGGATTTAATGTTTAATTTTGACATGATTAGTGAAGTAAAAGATGTCCATACATATAAGGTGGCTTCTATTTATACCTGGTTAAAAGGAATATCAAACTCTAGATCCAAACTAAAAGATTCTTTAATCTGGTTAAATAAAACGTATTATACGTTTTTTTCGGAAGATATATTAAATCTGTTAGATGAATCATATAAAAAATGGTGGAAAATAATCCTCTTACTAATAAAAGTTCTTTCTTCAGAAACGAAAATAGAATATTGCATTGCAGCGAACACTGTAGAACAAATTATTTTACTAGAAAAGGAGATCTACACTAGATTATTGGAATTGTGTGATGAGTCATATTATTTGTAGAAAAGAGAAAATAGGATATATTATTTATGATCCGGACAAGCGAAAAATATCAATAGAAAAAGAATTGCAAGAATCTATTGATTATAGAGTTATTAATCCTGTTGTTAGTCCGTCAAACTCATTAATTTCACCGATTACAGTTTTTCTAGAATTAACTAAAAGATGTAATTTATCATGTAAACACTGTTTTCGAGATTACGATGATGGAAAAGATCTTTCTACCGAAGACTGGATTGACATAATCGACGGGTTATATGAAAGCGGAGTATGCTCGGTCAAAATTACTGGAGGTGAACCCTTTATTAGGGCTGATTTGAGCATCATTCTTGATTATCTGGAGCAAAAGTATATTAATTACATTATATATACCAATGGTTGTTTTGAAGAAAGATATATACAGTGGTTAAAAAATTTAAAGTATCTGGATTTGGTTCGTGTTAGTGTTGATGGTATTCCTGAGACAAATGATAGTATTAGAGGACTTGGAGTATGGGATAAAGCTATCACTACAATAAAAAAATTAGAAGCTAATAATATTCCATGCGAGTTAAATTATACAGTTTCTCGTCAAAACTATGTAGAGATACCTATATTATCTAAAATTATAAGGGAGGCTAATATTTCAGCCCCAATTCATACTGGATTTATAAAATGTGCTGGTAAGGCAAAGTATAATGATAAACATTGTTTTTATGATAACAAATCTATATATGAAGTTGCGACAATAATAAAGGAATATGAATCCCAATTATCTAATTTATCAAAACTTGTGCTTTTGAAGCCTATATATTACGAATTATTCGGAGACTCCTATGGTTGTCCAGCTGGAAGGACAAGTATGACTATCAAACAAGATGGCACTGTTATTCCGTGTGGAGTATTGCCTAAAAAAGACTTTCAATGTGGAAATATTCTTAAGGATGGGATTAACTCAGTTTGGAATAGTCGGTGTATGATTTCATTAAATGAAATCCCTGTTGCCGGACAATGTAAGAATTGTATTCAATTGTATAAAAACTGCACGGGTGGTTGCAGAGGAAATGCATATAATCTTTGTGGATCTCTGGATGTGGAAGACATTAACTGTTCAGTGTATAAGGTGTTTTGTGATTAATTATGTTATATTTAGAACAAACAGAAGAAATTAATAGCATTTATAGTTATATTGATAAAAATTATAAAATATCTGACATTATGAACATATATAGAGATACCGTCGGTTCAGGTACCAATTACATTGTTGAAACTAAAGAACAATCCTATTTTTTAAAATTATTTGATTTAAGGAATCCGAAATATAGAATATTTGATGAAGTAGTTATTTGTAACAATTTGAATCACATCAAACCTATTACGAGTGTCTTTATCTCTAATAATGATGGAGCATATGTTACTAATTATCAAAAAAAAATTGTTGGACACCTTCAACTATATTTTCCATCTTCTTCATGGAAACAATATGAAGTATTACCCCAAAATATAATGAAGGGCGTTGCTAAACTTGGTGAGCTGAATCTGCTATTGAAAGAGTATAAATTACCAATTAATAATTTGTTTTTGGATTTAAAACAAGGAAAGGCGGCGATTCAGTATTTCATAAATCAATCACATTCTGTTTATGATCTGGAATGCAGCTATTATTTGAAACAGCGACTATCGTATTTACAAAATTTGCCTGAATTGCAGCTAAATAGTTTCTCATTTTTATCATCACATTCCGATTACACACCGATGCAATTTTTAATTCGAAATGATGATATTTATAGGGTGATTGATTTTTCACATATATCTACAGTCCCTATTGCATGGGAATTGACAAGATATTATACCCAGTGCATTCCGGCTGAAAATTTTGATAGAAACCGTCTAATTGAAATATTTGATTATTATTCCACATATTATGAACTTTCTGAATATGATTATAAACATGCTTGCAATCTTTTGGCATTACAGCTTTCACAAAGTTCATATGGTTTTAAAGAATATCTTTCAACCCATGACAATAAGTATCTTTATATTCTCAAAGAAAGGGATACTTTAATTCGACAATTATTACATTAATAAAAAAACGTATTTTCTTCAAATATGAAGTTGAATTTGTTAATATTGACAGCAAGTAATACTCCAACATAGGAGATTACTTGCTACTAACATATCTTATATTTATATAAAGTACAATTACTCACAATATAGCGTGAATATTACGGTGCGGCAGGTTTTTCCGCAATTATCCG
>ERZ779664.814-NODE-814-length-14042-cov-2.161078_pt1 | contig 14042 bp, 10 predicted proteins | sample MGYA00511478_ERZ779664 | MGnify/ENA primary metagenome ERZ779664 (study PRJEB29588, sample SAMEA2160437) | human gut metagenome | biome: human gut; feature: human-associated habitat; material: faeces | place: Denmark | collected 2008/2010 ...
CCGCGGCTGTTTTACTGCCGTCCCCAGATCTCCCCGGCGCGAAAGCCCAGAAGCATCAGCTCCAGCATTTTCGGGTCGTACTGGCGGTATTTCAAAAAATAGTAGAGTGTATCCAGATAGTTCATAAACGCCTTTTTATCCTGTTCCCGCAGCACCTGGTCTTTGCGGTTTCCAACCAAAAATGCCGCAAGTCTGGAGAAAACAAATTTTTCATTGATAAATGCCAAAAAATCATCCTGCCGCTGTGTCACTACCTGCAGTGGTTTTCTGCGCAGCAGCCAGAATGTTTCATAAGCGATCACCTTTGTTTCGTTGATATGATGGATATGGTGGAATTTTTTCAGTCTCGACACATCCGAAAAATAATCCAGCACTGCATGCATCAGCAGTACTTCATCCAGCCGCACCTCTGACTCCAGCTTCTGACTTTTCAAAAATTCCATACATTCCTTGTATAAAAAAGCGTACCTGCTGCGGATGACATCCTCCGAAAATTCCTCCAACAGTCCGCTATAGTTCAAATACATGCTTTCGATAGAATTCATTCCGCTGTCCATCCGGCATTTCTCCCTTTCTGTTCCTCCCTGCAGCAGGCGGCAGGCGTTGTTTTCTCTCCCTGCTCTGCAGCCAATCCATCCGATGCTGTCTCGTCCTGAGCAGACATGTCTGCTCCCTCCAGCTGCAGAATCTCACAGCAAAGCTTTGTCTGCAAAAAATTGCAGTATTCATCCACGCTCTGATCCTCAATCGTGCCATGCCGGATCCGGGACGTATCTCCCAACAGGTGCTGGCGGATTCCGCCCTTTCGCGCAAGTGTCAGCATTCGATCCGCGCTTTCATACGCACTCTTGGGAATTCCCCAGAATAAACTATCCTCCATGCAACCTCCTTATTCCGCCAGAATGGAATCGATCGCATCCTGAACGGTCTCGATTTTTTCCAGTTCTATGCGCCCGACCTGGGTTTCATGAGTCTCATATTCCCGCCGGACATCCACCATACTCTTTTTGTCCAGAAAGGCATCCCCCGGAACATCCTGCAGACGTCTGTAAAAGGATGCCATTTCGTCCCCCATTCCGGCAAGACGGTTCAACAGTTCCGAAAATTCCGTCAGCATCGGATTCTGTTTTTTGTAGGGGTAAAGAATGTGATGATCGATTTCTCCCCACCCCTCCTCAAACAGCGTCCTGACCTGCACCTCCAGGTACATGCCGCGATATTTGAGAATATAGTGCACGGAACGGTAATATTTCTGATCATAAATATCATCGCTGGCGATCCAGTCTGCATAAATATCCGCGAAATCCCCCGGACGCATGTGTACCTTGGGTGCTTCCACCATATAGCGGTCGCGGCTTTCGTCAAAATCCTTCAGACAGTCATGCACATACCATGAGGCATGATTTTCAAAATGCTTCAGCAGATATTTATGAAACACCACCCAGTCCTCCCGGTACAGCAAAAGTCCACGGAACCCGATGATGTCTGTGACGAATTTCAGATAGTTCTCCTTCGTCAGTTCTTTATATTTCCGATAATTTTCAACCCGTCTGCGGATAATTTTTTCTACCAGATGCCCCGGTGTCTTTATTCTGGTACGATAGGAATGCAAACCGGTCTCGTCTTCTTTATTCTCGATCAGTTCTTTTAAAAACATATCCCGGATCATGTAAAAGCCGTCCACGCGATAGGCATAGTCCTCCGCAATCGCTTCCAGATCCGCCCAACTCATACCGGCTTCTTCATACATCTTTTCCGGAATGGCATATTGGTTTAGAAAAGCAGTTTTATCTCCCAGCATTTAAATCCCCCTGTTGCATCACATCTTATCCATCCGGTCGGAATGAGCAAGCCATTTCTCTCCGCGAAAGCGCAGACCAAAGGCAACTGTTTTGACCGCCCATTCGGTACACATCGCTATCCAGACGCCCTCCAGACCCAGTCCCATCGGGATCGCCATCAGGTAGCCCAGTCCGACACGAACCACCCACATCGTAACAAGAGAAAAGTAGGACGCGTAGGACGCATCACCCGCCGAACGCATGACAGAAGGAAGCACACTGGATGCCCCCCAGAAAAACGGCATGCTGACTGCCGCAATGATCAGTACCCGGTAAATCATCGGAACCGTTTCTGCCTGCGCCTGATAAAGCTTTAACAGAAGCGGAATACACGGCATTCCGATCGCCAGTGACAATAACACCAGAACAGTACACAGCCAAACCATGGATCTGCCGTAACGGCGCGCCAGCTTTTTCTCTCCTGCACCGATACACTGACCAACTATCGTCACAGCCAGCGTCGCCACCGCGGACGGTGCCGCATACAAAACAGAAAAGATCGAGTTGGACACGGCATTTGCCGCAACGCTCGCCGTTCCCAATTTTGCAATGTAAACCTGAACCAGCATCGCGCCTCCGTTCATAAACAGCTGCTCCATTCCACAGGGGATGCCGATCCGAAAGATTTCTTTCTGAATACGCCAGTCGATTCGAAAAACGTGCCTCGGACGGATCTCAATCGAACTTTTTTTGGATATCAGCATCAGGACTGCAGCCATGCCGCCCACCAGACGCGCCAGATTCAAAGAAAGTGCACTTCCCATGATATCCAGCTTCAAAATATTGATAAATACAAAGCTTGCCACAAAATGCAGGACATTGATCAAAATTGACAGGTGCAGACATTTTTTCGTCTCTCCCAGTCCACGGAATACCGCAAATCCACTCATGTAGACAGATAAAAATACCGCCGAGATCGCAACCCCGATCAGATAATGCTCTGCCTTTACGAGAATCGTTTCCTCCATTCCATGAAACAGGAAACGGATCAGCGGATCTGCACAGAGCACAAGAAGGATACATGCAGCAAGAGAACAAAGCGGCAGTCCCACGATCAGCTGACCTGCTGCCTCTTTTACCCGCTCGGTTTCCCCTTTTCCCTTAAACATTGCAACCACAACGGTACCACCGGCAGAAATGGCATTGTTGATGGCATATACCATCATATAGAGCGGCCCGACCAGGCTGATGGCCGCTACCGACTCCTGACTGGAGGAGCTGATCATCGCAGTTGTCAGTACACCGATACCGAAAACGAAAAACGAATCCATGATCAGCGGCATCAGCATCGAAATGATCTGACGTCCTGTAAAAATCGAGCTTCCAAGTTTTTTGTCCAAAATTTTCGTCAACATGAGTGTACACCTTTCTGTCGGTTTCTCTGTGGAACCTTACGCGGTAGCGCACCGCGCGAATACAAGCTGCGCCCGGCACGGCATTTTTCGCGTGCGATCCTCGTAGAGCATTTATTATCGTATGGAAACGAAGTTTCCTATACGATAATAAAGCCCGGTGCCAAGTTTCCTGTAAAGCACCGGGCATTTCTGTATGTGATTTTATCAGAGCCACCTAAAAAAACAAGTACCGAATTTTATATAAATCCGTAAAATTTCAGAACTCACATTTTTATACTTCAAACAGCAGCGTCACGATTTCGTAAGGCTTTACGGTCCTCTGAATCGTACCGTTTTCTTTAAAATCGCCCTGCGGACGCTCTCTTAAGTCGCATTCGCAGTAGCGCTTCCACGCAAAACCGGGCGTTACGGTCAGCTTGTTCGTGCCGCCGGTAAAGTCGTGGAACCGGACTGCAATATATTTTCCATCCTCTGTCTTCTTGACAGCATCCAGTTCAACGCACTCTTTGTCAAAGCCTACAAAAGAACCTGCAAACGGAAGTTTTACGCTGCCTGCAACGCTGTGCATCGGCCAGTTCAAATCGCTCGCTTCCTGTACGGTGCGGCCTGCAATAAAGTCTCCGGTATGAGGCAGCAGCGCATAAGTGAAGTGATGCTCGCCCTGATCCTGGCTGTGATCCGGATAGGTTGCTGTCTTGATCAGAGTGATGCGCAGTACATTATCCTTTACATCATGACCGTACTTGCAGTCATTTAACAGGCTGACGCCATAGCCGTATTCGGAAAGATCTGCGAAACGATGTGCAACGCTCTCGAACTTCGCCTGATCCCAGCTTGTATTCCAGTTATTAGAACGACGTACATTACCATACTGTACATCGAACGTTCCGTAAGTGGTGCGGATGTCAACCGGGAATGCAGCCTTCAACAGCTGATGGCGCTCATGGCAGTCTACATCCGTCACGAAATCAATTCTGCGGTCATCTGCATACAGGATAACATCCTGGTCAATGGTGGAATTCATATACTTCCATCCCATGTGAAGCACCAGACGAACCGATCCGCACTCTTTGACTTCAAAACAGGTCAGTCCGTCAATGACACGCATCTTTTCCTGATAGTAGATCTCGATATCCCATGCGTCATTGCCCATCGGCTTATCTTCAAATACCTGCAGAACGTTGCCGCACTGTCCGGGTGCAAGCACCTCACGGTCATTTTCTTTATCATACAATCTGGAAATCTGACCGGCTTCATTAAACTCAACCAGATAAAACGGAGTTTCAACCTTATGTCCGTCTACGGTAAATGCCGTATTCTCTGCAGCAGATGCTTTTTTCAGGACAACCGCAACGGTGCCCATTGCGGGAACCTCCGGGATTTCCACAAGAAGTCCGCCTTCTGTTTCCTGACTCTTTAATGCCGTGCCGTCCTCCAAATAAGCGCTGTTTCCTGCAGCACCGAGCAACAGAACCGAGCCGCCTTTTCTTACAAAGCTGTTGCTGTTAAAAACGGTATAAACAGAGGCTTCTTCTGTTACGGCGTCTGCAATAAAGCCTGCTTCCACCTCCTCGCCCTGTGTTGCGATCCATTCGTAATCTTTTTTGGAATCCTCATATACTTCGAAGATCGAGGAGCCGGGGATAATGTCATGGAACTGGTTGGTCAGGATATGTTTCCAGCCGGCTGTCAGCTTTTCCTGCTCCGCCAGGGACAGATCATTACCAAGCAATGCACGCAGTACGGTAAAATACTCTGCCTCACGATATAACAGCTCCATCTTACGGTTCATGCGTTTGTTATGTGCATGGCTGGTATAGGTACCACGGTGATATTCCAGATACAGCTCGCCATCCCAGGTATTGACATAGCGGTCTGTCTTTGCAACCGTTTCCTTCAGCTTACGGAAATATTTGCCTGCGGTAGTCGTCTCCACATGCGGCAGTCCCGGAATCTTATCCAGTCTGCGGCGCTGCTCCAGCATATCACGGTTGACACCGCCGCCGCCATCTCCGTAACCATAGGAAAGCAGCAGGTCATGATTCATTTCCTTTTCGCTGTATCCGTCCCAGATACCCTTGACGGTACGGGGCTCAATCAGTCCGTTATAGGTATAGAACCAGCTGTCTCTTTCTCTCCCGGGCTCCGGCGTCGGAATAAAGTGGGTCAGCACTTTGCTGCCGTCGATGCCTTTCCAGTAAAACGTATCATGCGGCATACGGTTGTACTGGTTCCAGCTGATTTTTGTCGTCATAAACATGTCGATGCCGGCTTTTTTCAGGATCTGGGGGAGTGCCCAGGAATAGCCGAATACATCCGGCAGCCACAGAAATTCTACTTCCTTGCCGAATTCATCCTTGATGAATTTGCTGCCGATTAAGATCTGACGGGTCAGAGACTCACCGCTTGTCAGGTTACAGTCTGCCTCAACCCACATTGCACCGTCCGCTTCCCAGCGCCCCTCTGCCACGCGGTCTCTGATCTGGCTGTACAGCTCCGGATAATCTTCCTTTACCCACTCATAGAGCTGGGGCTGTGTCTGCAGGAAATCATATTCCGGGAACATCTCCATCAGGCGCATGACGGTTGTAAAGGATCTGCCGCACTTTTCTCTGGTGTTTTTGAGTCTCCAGAGCCATGCAGTATCAATATGGGTATGTCCAACTGTGTATACATGGATATCGGAGTGCTTGTCCATCGCGTCAATCGCTGCGTTTAAGCAGTCGTCTGCTTCCGCAACAGATGCATAGAAGTCATCGCTGCCCGGATAAGACCAGTCAATCTTTAAAAATGCACGGTCAAGGGCTGCCTGCAGGTTATGGCGAACCGGATCGTTCTCGGAAAGCTCTTCAATTGTCTTCCAGACCATCAGGCCAAGATAATACAGGTCGTCTGTCTTTTCATCCAGATAGCCTAAAAATGCGCTCTTTAAGCGATGCTCCATCTCTCTGGGCAGTCCGCCGCCTTCCAGACCGGACCAGAGGCGGAAGGTCAGGTTGACCTCATTTCCACAGATCTCAGGTCTGAAAAATACTTCCTTATGATTGGCATCAACCGCCTGATACTGTTCGCCGTTTACAAACAGCAGTGATTCAAACCCGCTGTTGTTGCCGCCGCCTGTCATACCGAAGTCAAACACGCCTACCGCGCGCTTTCCTTCCCATTCTGCCGGCACTTTCATCTCCCCATGCAGCCAGAGATATAAATCCCTGCCCTTCCAGTCAGAGCCGGTACAGATCCTGTCCCAGCCGGTAAAAACTGTCGGCACATCCGGATTTACCAGGCCGCTTTTGTCTTCTTTTGCCAGAAACGATTCAAAATTTCTGACGTCCCGGTAACGGTATTCTCCCAGCTCCCGAATTCTTCCTTCCAGCTTTCGCTGTGTGAAAAACATGTCCATTGTGTTTCCCCTTTCTTGTTTCCCTTTCCTTTTTCCCTTTTTTATAAACTCCCTATAATTCCCGTTTGCCCAGCCTGACCTCTTCCATATAAGAGACCAACTCCTCCGGCAAATGGTCAAACAGGTAATTATGGTCGTTTTCCGTAAGTTGTTTCTGCGTGCTGCCCGGTCTTTTTTCAATCCGTTCCAGCACCTTTTCGCGGGTCAGCTCGACTTCCTCCAAAAGCTCCCGCGCCGCCATCCTGCGCGCGCCCTGTCCGTAAATGATGACCTGCTCCAGCGCGTCGGAGGTCGCTACCGTCACATCGGCTTTTTTCCCGATTTTATGGACGGTTTTTTCGATATATTGGTCAGCCGTCTCCGCTTCCTTCGTAAAGACGACGTGAATATTATGATAATTGAAAACACGTTCCTGCCCGCCTTCCACACGGTAAGCGTCGAAGACGAGGATCAGCGTGCAGCCGTTAAAGCCCTGGTAATCGCGCAGAACATCCATCAGGAGGTTCCTGGCGCTTTCGATATTAACCTTCGAAAGCTCGCGCAGCATTTCCCAGGAAAAAATGATATTATAGCCGTCAACCAAAAGATAGCGTTCCCGCGGCTTGCTCCGATCCGCCTCTGCCGCACGGGAGCGTTCCATCAGGCGCCGTGCGGGCGCTTCTTCCCTGCAGCGCTTCTGATAGCCCTTTTTGCTCTTCGGCTCGCTGTTCTGATAATAGGTACGTTTGAAAATTTCTTCCAGCTCTTCTTCGCTGACAAAGGTTTCCGGCGTCTCTTTTCTTTCACGGACAAAATATTCTGCGCGGTTGCTCTGCGCTATCCCGGACGCTTCTTTTTCATCTGCACTGCCTTTTTCAGACGGCAGCGCAACTGCTTCGAGGTGCATATAATCCTCCACCTGATCCCATGGTACCACAAATCCGGCTCCGTGTGCACAAAAAACGGAGGAAGGAGGATTTTCCAGGTCTGCTTCCGGATCATAGTCGGCTGCCGCCATCACTTCCTCTGCGTTATGGCACGCAGCATAGCCCTGCAGCGTACAGAACAGCTTTCCACGGCCTCGGCTGTAGGAGGTAACCTCCTGCTGATAGCCCCGCATACATGCAACCGGCGCGCTTCCGTACAGAATCGCAAACTCCCCTTCAAAGGTACCGTTCATCCGCTGAATATCCGTCATCGCCCGTCCGATCTGCTCCTGTGGAATTTCCAGTCGAAAGCTGTAAACAGGCTCTAAGAGTACGTTTTGTGCTCGCATCAGTCCCTGTCGGAGTGCCCGGTAGGTCGCCTGACGAAAATCGCCGCCCTCGGTGTGCTTGATATGCGCCCTGCCATTTACCAGTGTGATCTTCATATCCGTGATCTCTGCGCCGCATAAAACGCCTTTATGGCGCTTTTCTTCCAGATGGGTCAGCACCAGCCTCTGCCAGTTACGGTCCAGCACATCTTCGCTGACAGCTGACGCAAACTGCAGTCCCATGCCGCGTTCCAGAGGTTCCAGCAAAAGATGAACCTCCGCATAGTGCCGAAGGGGCTCGAAATGTCCGACGCCCTCGACGGGCGCTGCGATGGTTTCCCTGTATACAATGCTGCCCTGTCCGAAGGAAACCGGCACGCCGAAGCGCTCTCTGATCTGGTTTTTCAGGATTTCCATCTGCACTTCCCCCATGACCTGCGCGCAGATCTCAGAGGAAGCTTCCTCCCAGACAATCGAAAGCTCCGGTTCCTCTTCCTCTAACTGCCGAAGATTTCTGAGCATCGTATGCGCATCGCAGTCCGGCGGCAGCTCGATCTGATAGGTTAATACCGGCTCCAGCAGCGGCAGCACCGGTTCCGTTTGCGCCCCAAGCCCTTCTCCTGCATAGGTTTTTGACAGTCCTGTCACGCTGCAGATTTCTCCTGCGGCCGCCTGCTGTACCTGTTCATAGCCACTTCCGTTATAAATCCGGATCTGGTCGGCTTTTTCTTCCCATTCCTGTCCATCAGCAGTTTGTCCCCTCAGGCTCTGCCGCGTAAAAAGACTTCCTCCGGTCAGCTTCATATGCGTCAGACGCTTTCCGGTTTCGTCCCTCGTGATCTTAAAAACACGTGCTCCAAACTTCTCTGTGTATTCCGGCTCTTTCATCAGCTTCGACAGCCCGGACAATAGCGCATCCACGCCACAGACTTTTAGTGCCGATCCAAAAAAACACGGAAATAGCTTTCTTTCCTTTACCAGAAGTGCTGCATCCTCCCAGGTCAGCGTATCGCCATCGAGATAGCGTTCCAAAAGGTCTTCCTGACACATGGCGACATTTTCCCAGAAATCCGGGACAGGAACCGGTGCTGCACATGGCAGCGGGCTGTCCGAAGCGTTTGTGCGCATAGCGGGCACTGCGTCTGTACCTGTGCCCAAAGGCCTGATGCCGGATGCTATATCTGCGTTGTCTGGCTGCTGCGGCATACTGCACACTTTGATACAGTGCTCGTTCAGCTGTTTTTGCAGCTGCAAAAGAAGTTCTGCCTCATCTGTCCCTTCCTGGTCCATCTTGTTGATAAACAAAACGGTGGGGATCTGATAACGGGAAAGCAGCCGCCAGAGTGTCTCCACATGTCCCTGCACCCCATCCGCGCCGCTGATGACCAGCACCGCATAATCCAGCACCTGCAGGGTCCGCTCCATCTCTGCAGAAAAATCCACATGTCCGGGCGTATCCAGAAGCGTCACGTCAAAATCGCCCAGTGCAAACTTCGCCTGTTTTGAAAAAATCGTAATACCCCGGGCCCGCTCCATCGCATCCGTATCCAGAAAGGCATCCTGATGGTCCACTCTGCCCAGCCGCCGCAGCATACCGGTCCGATATAAAATTGCTTCTGCCAGTGTGGTCTTTCCGGCATCCACATGTGCCAGAATACCGACTGTTACCTTTTTTGTGCCCAACTTCCGATTCCTTTCTGTAAGATTTTGCGATGCATTGATATCTCCACTGCTAAAAAAAGCCCCGCATATGCGGGGCTCTTTTAGTCATCCTTATGCGATGTGAACGTTAACCGCTCTCAGCTTTCTGGAATCCTTAGGATCGCTTTCTACATCGAAAGTTACCTTCTGGCCTTCTTCCAGAGTTTTGAAGCCATCTACCTGGATAGCGGAGAAGTGTACGAATACGTCCTCGCCGTTTGCATCGTTGGTGATGAAGCCATAGCCTTTGCTGGAATTAAACCACTTAACTACACCTGTGTTCATTTTCAAGTACCTCCTGAATAATTTGGATCAATTGGAGACGCCGCTGCGCGCTGACTTACGAAATCTATCCGTAAAAAAAGACTGTCCGCAAGCCACCATAAAGAAAAGGACGACTTTTCAGTACAGTCAGTTCTAAGCTCAAATTGATTCTGGAGCTATCATAGCATTATTCCCCTATTTTGTCAAAGATATTTTGCAGTTTTTTCAATATCGTAGTATGCTAAAAGGAGGTACCAAACGAAACACCAAGGAGGTTACAAAATGCAGTATTTTGAACGTCAAAATGACAGTCTGATCTTTCGCTTAAATGGAGAAACCGTCATGGTTTCCCCCTGGGGAGAAGACAGCCTGCGCACGCGGGCGGCATTGTTTAACGAGCTTTCAGACAACAGTCCGGCACTTCTTTCTCCGGCAAAAAGTGAGCCTGTTATCGAACTCGGGGAACGTCAGGCTGTAATTACCAACGGCAAAATCCACGCTGTGCTTTCCCTGCAGGACTGGGGCGATGAGCTGCAGATTTCCTATTATAATCAAAAGGGCGAGCTTCTGCTGCAGGAAATTCCAAACGGCGGTGCCCTGTTTTTAAAGGCACGTCGCTTTCAGTCCCTGCCCGGTGACTCTTTTTTCCTGACCGCATCCTTTGTCTCCAACCCATCAGAAAAAATCTACGGTATGGGACAGTATCAGCAGGAAACCCTCAATTTAAAAGGCTGTAATCTGGAGCTTGCCCACCGCAACTCACAGGCGAGCATCCCCTTTTACGTTTCCAGTCTCGGTTATGGCTTCTTATGGAATAATGCCGCTGTGGGAGATGTCCATTTCGGCACGAATACGACACAGTGGACTGCCCGCTCCTGTAAACAGCTGGACTACTGGATCACTGCAGGCGACACTCCTGCTGAAATAGAAGAAGCTTATGCCAACGCAACCGGAAAATCTCCCATGATGCCCGAATACGGTCTTGGCTTCTGGCAGTGCAAGCTGCGCTACTATAATCAGGAGCAGGTGCTTTCCATTGCCCGTGAATACAAGAAACGGAATATCCCCCTGGACGTCATCGTGATCGACTTCTATCACTGGCCCTACTGCGGCGACTGGCGTTTCGATGAAGAATTCTTCCCAGATCCTGCTGCCATGATAAAGGAACTGCAGGAGCTTGGCGTAGAAACCATGGTTTCTATCTGGCCTGCCGTAGATTTTCGCAGTGAAAACTACGAAGAGATGAAGCAGCAGAATATGCTGGTAAAATCCAACTCCGGCGTCGATGTACAGATGATCTTCCACGGCAATAATGCCTTTATGGACGCAACCAATCCCAAAACACGCCGCTATGTCTGGGAAAAATGCAAACAAAACTACGCGGACCTCGGCATTCGCACATTCTGGCTGGACGTTGCAGAGCCGGAGTATACGTCCTACGATTTTGAAAACTACCGTTACTATTCCGGTACGGTACTGGAAACCGGCAATATCTATCCCAGAGAATACGCGCGGCTTTTCTACGAGGGGCAAAAGGAAAACGGTCAGGACGACATCGTCAATCTGATCCGCTGCGCATGGGCAGGCAGCGTTACGGTGCTCTGGTCTGGTCCGGAGATATTATGTCAACTTATGAGGACTTCCGTAAGCAGATCTGTGCCGGAATCCATATGGGACTTTCCGGCATTCCGTGGTGGACAACCGATATCGGCGGTTTCCATAACGGCGTTGCTGCAGATCCCGATTTTAAAGAGCTGCTGATCCGCTGGTTCCAGTTCGGTACCTTCTGTCCTGTTATGCGTCTGCATGGCAGCCGCCAGCCCTATACCCCAATTTATAACAAGGCGGGCGAGCTTCGCGAGGGAACCGGAACCGATAACGAGGTATGGAGCTATGGCGAAGAGGCTTATCAGATCATGACAAAATTCATCCATGTCCGTGAGCTGATGCGAGACTATACGAGAAGCCTCATGCAGCAGGCACACGAAAACGGTCATCCGGTGCTCCGTGCTCTGTTTTATGAATTCCCGTCCGATCCGATCTGCTGGGACATCAAGGATTCCTACCTGTTTGGATCTGATCTTTTAGTCGCACCGATCTGTCATGAGCATGCAGTAGACAGACAGGTTTATCTTCCTGCCGGCGCATCCTGGACAGATGCCCGCACCGGAGTAGTTTATGAGGGCGGTCAGTGGATCATGGCGGATGCGCCGATGGATACGCTCCCCGTGTTCCTGCGCGACGGCAGACAGGACTACCTGATCGGAGAGATCTGATACCGCCACCACCGTTAAGAAAGGAACTTTCAACCAATGGATACCAAAAAAGACCCTTTCCAGAACCTTCAGGAAAGAATGCGCAACGCCCTTGCTGACCACTCGATCCGCGCGTTTCAGGAGCTTTCCAGCTCCACGCGGGATCTGATGTCCTGCTATCGCTGCGCGATTATGGAGATTGAAACGAAATTTCGCGTATTAAACGAACGCTTTTCCCTCCAGCACGACCGCAACCCCATCGACAGCATCCAGAGCCGCTTAAAGTCCCCCGACAGCATTCTGGACAAAATGCTTCGAAAAAAGCTGCCCTTTACCCTCGAGGCAATTGAAAACAACATCTTCGACATCGCAGGCATCCGTGTCGTCTGCTCCTTTGTGGACGATATTTACATGCTCGCTGACTGCCTGCTGCAGCAGGACGATATCACGCTGATCGAGCGCAAGGATTACATCAAAAATCCGAAGAAAAACGGTTATCGCAGCCTGCATCTGATTATCGAGGTGCCGATCTTTTTACAGAATGAGAAAAAAATCATGAAAGCAGAGGTACAGCTGCGCACGATTGCCATGGAGTTCTGGGCAAATCTCGAACACCAGCTCCGCTATAAAAAGGACCTGTCACCCGAGTTAATGGAGCAGACCTCCTACCAGCTGAGCGAATGCGCACGCTTAAGCGCTGTCCTCGACGAGCAGATGCAGGCAATCCGGGATATTATTGAGAAGGAAGAAGATTCGTCTGAAAAAAACGACAGCCCTAAAAAGCCTTCCGACCGACTTTCCCGTCCGATCTTAAGTGCGCTGGAAAACTATGCCCCGAAGGCAGAATAAGGAGGATACTTATCATGTTCAGCAGTCGATTATGGCAGCTATTTTTAGACTCTTTTCCCAAAATCCTGCTCCCGGGCCTGACGGCAACCATCCCGCTGACAATTATTTCCTTTTCGCTGGCGCTGGTGATCGCGGTGGTTGCGGCCCTCGTGCAGTTTGCAAATATTCAGGGACTCAAGCAGATCGCCCGCTTTTATATCTGGATTTTCCGTGGGACGCCGCTTTTGGTACAGCTGTTCGTCGTGTTCTTCGGTCTGTCCAGAGTCGGCATCGTCCTGGATCCGTTTCCCGCTGCAGTCATCGTCTTTTCTTTAAATGAAGGCGCTTACTGTGCAGAAACCATCCGGGCGGCACTGGAATCCGTTCCGAAGGGCCAGCTGGAAGCCGGTCTTTGTGCAGGACTTTCCTATTTACAGACCATTTTCCGCATCGTGCTCCCCCAGGCGATGCGTACCGCATTTCCGCCGCTGTCCAACTCCCTGATCTCCATGGTCAAGGATACCTCTCTGGCAGCCAACATCACCGTAACGGAAATGTTCATGGTAACCCAGCGAATCGTTGCCCGCACCTACGAGCCGCTACTTTTGTATCTCGAAGTCGGTCTGATCTACCTGATCTTCTCCACCGTCCTGACAAAGCTTCAGGCTGTCGGTGAGAAAAAACTCGGTTCCTACGGACAGAAAGGAGTCTGACCTATGCTGGAAATTCGAAATATTCATAAATCCTTTGGCAGCACTCCTGTCTTAAGCGGAATCGATCTGGACGTAAACCAGGGAGATGTTATCGCCATCATCGGTCCGAGCGGTTCCGGCAAAACCACTCTGCTGCGCTGTCTGAATTATCTGGAGCACGCCGACGAGGGCACGATGGTCTTTGACCAGGAAACCTTTGCGATGAATAAAATTTCCAAAAAGGACATCGCCCGGCTCCGCAAAAAGACTGCGTTCGTGTTCCAGAGCTATAACTTATTCGCCAACAAAACCGCCCTCAAAAACGTCACAGAGGGACTGATTGTCGGCCGCAAAATGCCCAAAGAGCAGGCACGTGAAATCGCTATGAAGGCGTTGGAAAAGGTCGGGCTTGCCGACCGCAGCGACGCTTATCCGGCACAGCTTTCCGGCGGTCAGCAGCAGCGTGTCGCAA